>Ga0116186_1001174_pt1 | contig 27509 bp, 18 predicted proteins | sample AD_JPNNA4_MetaG_FD_89806 | JGI IMG/M metagenome (GOLD analysis project Ga0116186, IMG submission 89806) | Active sludge microbial communities of municipal wastewater-treating anaerobic digesters from Japan - AD_JPNNA4_MetaG | ecosystem: Engineered > Bioreactor > Anaerobic > Digestate | place...
ACCCAAAGATGATTGAAATAAGAACTGTAGAGATTGAAATTATGGAATCGGCTATGGCATCAGATCCATTAATTCGAATACAGTACTCAGCTAAAAAATCGGGACTTGCAAATTCATGGAAGAGATGGCAGGGAGAAATTCTGGGACTTGAAAGGATGAACGTTATCAAATCAAAACAGGACTATGAGGAGAGATTTACTTCATGGGTCAATCAGGACGAACTACGAAAATTGAAATATGGAAATGTCCTTCCAGGTTACAGGGAGATTTATGAGCAATATCGCAAGTATCTGTTTGTCAATAATTATACTGCCGAAGTGATAAATGGTGCCGAAGCAATTGCTTTTTCGAGGAATGCCAGTTTGCTGGAAAATCTTATCAGAACCAATTCTGCCGAAGAACAGATAAAAGCTGCAAAAGAGAGACTTCTGGCGGCCGGGAAATCATTCTTCAGAGATTATAACCAGGCAACCGACATGAAATTATTTGTGGCAGTAATGGAAATGTATGGTAAAAATATGGAGCCGGAATGGCAGGCACCGGTATATAAAGAAATAAGGGAGCATTGTAAGGGGGACTTCAATGCTCTTGCAAAAAAGATTTATTCCGGAAGCCCTTTTACAGATGAGGCAAGATTCAATTCATTTATAACCGGTTTCAGTAAGAAATCACTTAAAGTGCTTGAAAAGGATGTTTTTTATAAGCTGGGTAATGGTTTCGTCGAGTTTCTTTCTTTCAAAGTCAGGGATGAACTTATCAGGTTTGGCAATGAGCTTAAACGGCTAAATAGAATATATATGGCTGCACAGATGGAATTTGAAAAGGACAGAATTTTTTATCCCGATGCCAACTCAACGCTTAGAGTAGCATACGGCCAGGTAAAAGGATATGTTCCCAAAGATGCTGTATATTATACACATTCCACAACGGTGAGAGGTATCATGGAAAAGGATAATCCTCAGATATATGATTATAATGTACCTGAAAAGTTAAAGGAGCTTTACAGTACCAAGGACTTTGGAAGGTATGGACGGAACGGTGAGGTTCCGGTATGTTTTATTGCAAATAATCATACCACAGGAGGCAATTCAGGCAGTCCGGTTATAAATGCCGAGGGTCATCTTATAGGAGTAAATTTCGACAGAGCATGGGAGGGTGTTGCCAGCGATATGGCCTTTAATCCCGAGCAAAGCAGAAATATTAGTCTCGACATAAGATATGCCCTGTTTATTATCGACAAGTTTGCAGGCGCAGGCTATCTGCTGAATGAAATGACGATTATAGAGTGATTTAAGAAAACAGGGGATTATTATTTTATTAAAAAGAAGTAGTTAATTATTTGTGAGTTAGGAACAAAAGATAAAAGATAAAAGGCACAAGATAAAAGGCTTTAAATACAGGTTTTTATAGCACCGACCCTGTTATAGCCGGTGATATTTTATTTTCTTTCTCTGATTATTTTCCCCTGGCTAAGGACTGCAACAGTATTGTTCGGTTTCAAATGAGTGGTAAATAATTAGATAAGCGTTTCACTGACCAATGTATCTGCTTTCTATGCGATTATATAAATGAGATTACCTGACTTCACTATATTCCTTGCCCTACATTCTCTTATACAAGTAATTTTCAATTTTGATTGAAGGCTTCAAATTTTGTTTTGATTTTTTTAATATCCTCGAATTGTAAGTTACTCAAATCGAGTATTTTTTTCTGATTTGGAAGGTTAATTTCAATTTCGAAGAGTCCGATATTTACTGAAACAATATCCTGAAGCCTTATGCTTTCATCTTTTTTGGTTTTTGGTAGAAAAAATCTTAATTCGTTGTCATCCCACTCAATATAGTATTTCCTTAGCGCCATATTATAAGTACCGATAAAAATGAAAAACAGTCCTTCAATAATGAAAAAAATAGAACTCCAGTCCCCAGAAAGGAAATTGGAATCGAATCCATTTTTTAATAAAACAATTAAAAATACGATTCCAATTATTGTAAAAATACAGCCAAATACTATAAAGAATTTTGACAACCCTTTTGAATCCTTGTAAATATTAATATGAGTCATAGATCATTGAGTTATATAGTTATAATGAATTAAAACCAAATATTGTTAATATTTTCACCAATAGCCAGGCATTTAAAAATAAAGATAGCATTGAAGAGGATATACTTCACCCTCAAAAAAAACCTGCTATGAGGCGAAAATTACGATACTATCTTGTTTAAAGTCCAAACAAATATTTATAAGTCCCATCAGGTAAATATTCTGTTTTTTTTAAGTTAAAATAGTAATAAATTTTTGATAGTAACAAACAGAAAGTTATATATAATCTAAAACAATAATCCTGAAATTCCTATTCCTATGGAAAAAATATTGCCAGAAACAGAATCGTCAGCATCTTTGTTTTTTAAATCCATCATATGATATCCTCCTTCAAAGATTAATCCTATATGGGTTTTTACAGGGACAATTACACCGAAGCTAAGATATAAATCAGATCCCGAAATTTTAAAATCATCATCGGCACCATAATCTATATTCATTTTATAATAACGTATTCCCAGATCGAGATAAGGGAATACGTTACTTTGAGAATTTCCAAAAGCATAACCAATTTGAGGACCAATGCCAAATGAATTAGAATTATAATCTCCTTGTGAATCGGTTGATAGTTCAATGCCCACTCCGGCAAATAAATTCTTGATGATAAAATAATTGACAGTCGGCGTAAAATTGAAAGTTGTAGAATTATTACCATCACTATCTTCAAATAAATCTCCTCCTTTATTCATAAAACTGGCATATCCAGAAACAATCGTTGCTTTTTTATCAATAGCATATTCCTGGGCTGAAAGATTGAGGCCGAGTCCAATAAAACTAATAACGAAAAACATACTTTTAGTTTTCATGTCTTTAATTTTTAAGTAGTTAATAAATATAATAAATTTATATAATAATCATTGAAATTCCAAGAGATTTAATGTTTGAATCGTTAAAATAGCTGGACATAATTTGAAAAACAAATTAGGTCAAATTAAATTGAAATGTTTGAAACTTTGGGGCAATTTCTTCACGAAGTTTTAGAAGTTCTGTGTCATACGATTTGTCTGCACCACCATAAGATTTATCCCAGGTTGTTTTTTTGTTCTGTAGAATTACTGTAAGTTTTGATCAAGACTGTATTTGTCTTGTTTCCCATTTAGCAGGAAAATGAAAATATAAGCACCAAGCTTAATCCTAAAATTTTATTCATATCAATAATATTTTATCCCTTTAGGGACTTGTCTATATATTTGTCAGTTTACTAATAAATCCTTCTTAAGCGTATGCAGGCTATTACTCAACATTTTTTGAAAAATATCATGTATTCCTTATTACAAAGCGCAAAAACGAATCACCCGATATCGGGCTAAGTATAAATTACTGATAACGACTGTTTGTTACTGATACATGACAAAATATTTCTAAAGCTTTGTATATGTAAGTAAGAAAAAGAAAAAATCATTTAAATTAGAATCATAACAATTTAAAGAATATTAATTATGAAAAATGTAGCATTAATTGGAGCAAGCGGTTTTGTTGGAACCGCCATTCTGAATGAGTTGCTAAACAGAGGTCATAAAGTAACAGCTATTGTTCGTCATCCTGAAAAAATCATGGTAAAGCATCCCAATCTGACAGTTGTAAAGGCTGATGTTTCGGATGTTAAATCCATGGTAAATATTTGTACGGGGAAAGATGCTATTATCAGTGCCTATAACCCTGGTTGGGACAATCCCAATATCTATGAAGAAACGTTGAAAAACTATCCACTGATTCTGGAGGCTGCTAAAAGAGCAGGTGTAAAACGTATATTAATTGTAGGCGGCGCAGGTACATTGTTCTGTGCACCGGGAGTGAGATTGATGGATGCAGGCACTTTACCGGAAGAATTTATGGGTGGTGTAAAGTCACTGGCAGAATTTTACATCAACACTTTATGTAATGAAAAGGAAATTGATTGGGTATTTTTCTCTCCCGCTGCTGTGTTGGAGCATGGGAAACGCACAGGAAAATTCCGACTGGGTAAAGATGATTTAATCGTTGATGAAAATGGTATAAGCCATATTTCTGTAGAAGATTATGCCGTTGCTATGGTAGATGAATTGGAACAGGCAAAACATCATCAAGAACGATTCACAATTGGGTATTAAAGCAGGTAGCGGCTGTTCTTTCTTTTTCTTTTACTCGGCTCGGAATAAACCCGATAATATCAAAGTTACAATAATAAGAATTACAAAATAAGGGTGGACAATTAGTCCCAACGAATGACGGTATGAAACGAAGCTGATTACGGTATCCCACGTTACAGACCCTGATGCGGGCTGAAATGTTTGGAAATCCACTAAACCCGATATATTTTATACTTTTTATTGGCGGTTTGTTGTTTTTTCTTCTTTATCTACATATTCCAAAATATCACCTGGTTGGCAGTCTAATGCTTTACAAATTGCTTCTAAGGTACTAAAACGAATTGCTTTCGCCTTCCCTGTCTTTAAGATAGAAAGGTTAGATAATGTCAAATCAACTCTTTCAGAAAGTTCATTCAGAGAAATTTTTCGCTTTGCCATCATCACGTCTAAGTTCACAATAATTGGCATAGCTTAAATTGTTAAGTCATTTTCAGTTTTCATATCTACGGCATTTTGCAGGATTTTTTCAAGCACTGCCATAGCAGTTGCAACTGCTATAGATATAAAAGTAATTACGATACACATTGCAAGAAAACCAGCAGGGTCGTCTTCTTTATTATGAAATATCTTTATGTATATTCCTGCCATCGCAATTAAAATGCTTAATATGATTGCGCAATATTTTATACTTCTTAAAGTTCTTACCGAGTTTAGTGAAAATAATTTATTTTGTCTGATATATCCGAGTAATTTGAATGCTTTATATAATGCAACAAAAAAAGCGATTGATGATGCATATCCATAAAAGATGAACGGGTCAAAGTAAATTCTGAACAGGTCTAAGTTCCGGGCTCTTCCTTCGGTCAATGGAAACCGTATCATAATGGAAAGTGCCACAATACCGATAAGCACGATGACTGCCTGAAGAAATATTATTGAAATTTTTTTCATAATGATTTAATGAATTTTAAATTATTTGGCAAATATAATAACTATTTATTGATAAACAACAAATAGTTATTATTATTCAAAAAAATATTCATTACTCCATCATTATCATAATTGATGTCTTATATAATTAACTATTTAAAATTTTATTTTAAAGTCTAAATGCGAAGCGTGGTTTTGAATCATTTGAGATTGTCTGTGTTGAATGGCTGTCCTACAATGGCTGCTGACATTTGGCGGAACCGTGGGCCTGCCGACAAATAATTTCTTCAGTAAGAAACAAATTCAGGGACGAGCTCATGAGCAACGAATGTAAACGAGTGGTGAATAATGTGGCGTTGGCGCAGACCCGATAGCTATCGGGATCGCGGTACGGAAAAGCCAACCGTAGAGAACAGGACGATAGGACTGGACACTGAGCTCAATGAGCATCGCCTGTAGGCGAAAAGAGTTAATTGCATATGCCGACCTGTTGAGTTTAGTGCTTTAGTTTAAATCTAGAATGATAGATAGGTTTTCTTTGACTTTATTGGAAAGACTTTCAGGTAATTCCCCAAGCTTTTTAATTAATCGCTTATTGTCAATTGCTCGCACCTGATCAATCATTATGTCGCAGGTTTCGTTAAGATTTGCCGTACCCTTTTTAATATGAACTCTTAATATTTCAGATTCTTTCTGAATATTTGTCGTTAGCGGACATATTATAGTTGAAGGGTGAGGTATCATATTCAGAAGATTTGTTTGTACGACGAGCACAGGCCTTGTCTTACCTGGTTCTGTACCTATTTGAGGGTTTAAATCAGCCACCCATATTTCAAATCTTTTAACTTGCATAATCTATCTCCTCAAATTCATTAAGTACGGAAAGAGACTCGTTTTTTACAAGGGCAGATTCTTTCTTGAGTTTTGATTCTAAGATCTTACGCCTCTGAATTTTATTATAATATTCCAGAGCCTCATTTATGTACCTGTTTCTAGGTTTCTTAATCTTGGAAAGAATATTCTCAGTTTCCTGGAAGATGGAGTCGTCGATTTTTAATGATACTGTTTTCATGACATAAATTTATTCTGCAAAGGTATATATAATATGTATATACTGCAAGTATATTTATACAATATTTAACAGATATGTTTTGGCATTCAGCATAACGGCCCGGCGGTATGTTTTAGTAAATGTTACACGGCGCAAGCACCGTCCCGAGTACTCGGGATGGTACTTTGGCTCCGCCAGCTGGCGGATCGCGGTACAAACTGTCTCGGAGCCAGGAAATTATCACGGTGCAGGATTTAAAATTGCGGGCAGATGCGTGACCGGGTACATGAACCATTACAAATTTCTCTTGGGTGCAGGAGCTATCAAAAACCGTGACAAGCTTATTAAACATAGCATTGTCCGTGTTATGCTTAGCCTTTTTTAGTTTTGGGAAATTTAGCGGTACTGAGATCTGTAATATTAGCTCCTTCATCCAATGCCCTTTTGACTTCTTTTGCTTTGAATTTGTCAAGCTGGTCATAACTCAAATCGAATATATCCTGAAGGTGGTTTAAGTAAATATCTTCTTGTTCACTTATTAGATTATCTGCGTACAACCTCTCGAATTGTCTGTGTAACACTTTCTCAATTTCATCATACCTTTTGTTATAAAAATCTCCCTCTTTAATTTTAAAGTACGTTTTTAAATGACTTAAATTCTGTTTTTCATTATCGGAGATAATATGGTCATCAAGGACTAGATTTATGTAAACTATTATGAGGTCCAGAAGTTCCTCATTTATGTCCTGTACTCTGCGGATTTTATACTCTGCAAGTATGTTTAGTAAGCTTTCTTTGCTTAGTTCGTTTTTATAAATAAGTTCAGCAATAGCATTAATGTAATCGCTGAAATTGCTTTTTGATAGAATAATTCCAAATACTTTGCAGAGTTCTGAGTCATCGTTCGGTAGATTTGTTTTCATATCGTTGTCTTTCTTTAGTTTAGGATCATAGTTAAGCATGACGTTCGGCAGTATGGTTTGTTGCCGATTTCGAAGCGATTCCCTATCAAGTTACAATAGTATTTGATAAGAGAGAAAGCTTTAAAGCAGGCAATGTGATGGCAATTAACTATAGCACCGTCCGTGTTATAAGCCGTAGTTATTTACATTTTATTGTCCTGATATATTTTATCTTGTCATTGTTAGTGTCCTCAGATACTACCTCTTTTATCCAAGGGATCGAAGGATTGTTATATGCTTTGTTTATATAATTAACATCGACTGAATAGTTATAAGAGATAAAATTCATCAATGAATACTCTTTGTTGGTCGTGTACTCTATGGCTTATAACGAGTGGCGGTATAAAATGTTGGGAATTTCGGAACTGTGAACTTATCAACCGATAAGAACCTTTACCAGCGAGCGATGCTCTTGGCAAACCACTTAAACTCAAATGTTTTATGACCGCTTGTTACCAAACGTTAATTATTCAAATCGTTAAAATCTATCTTGTAATTTTCCGCTGTCAATATTAAAAGAAAATCACTTCCCCAACCTGTCGACCAAGGTTTAAAAACCCTGGGTGTGTTAGTTTCAAAATCTCCAATATGTTTTGTCTTTCCACTTCGAGGATTAAACCAATATGCATTTATTCGCTTTGAATCTATTTTTGCTAAATCAATCTCTATTGGATTCCCTATCGGTGTATAGGCGATAACAACTTTTTTATCTGCACGAATTGCGCTTAAAATATATGATTCGTTCTCTGGATTAACATTTAAAATCAAATTTTGATTAAGTATCATCTTTTGCCATGATAATTTCTCAAAAATTCTTTTCATATAGCCCATTTGAGAAGAACCTGGTAGCTGAAGTGCAGCTTGCCAATCAGTCCGTGCATTAATAATAGGGACTTTGGTGACATCATACATTTGCCAAATATCATTACAGCCATATGTGTATCCTGCTGCTCCAGCAATTATGCTCCAATAGGCAGAAACTCTAACGTCAGCATCGTCAAGCCAACCATGTGATTTTTCTTCCCAAAATCTATCAGGTATGTTTTCATATCTCGCTTCACCATTAATTATTGGTCGCTTAATTGACGATTTTTTCCTATCTGACACATATGAATACTCTTTGGCAGTTCTGCTATGTCCACTTTGACACATATCTAAATCAAGCCACTTATCATTAAGGAAATCAGAAGCTTTTTTTTCACCGACTGGATGAAAACTTATTAAATGTTTTCTGTCAACTTCACGAATACCTGTTGCCATTGCTCGAACTATTTCAATATGATTTTCATTCTCAAGAGGTCTATCACCTCCAAGAATCCATATTAAGTTATTATATTTGATATACCTATTTGCTAAAAGTCCTCCGTAAATTCTTGCATTTTCAGGATTAAATATTTCTGGTCCAACACCCCATTTTTTATTAAACTTATCACCCCACGTTGGCAACAATGCTATGTAAAGTCCAAGTTCATTTGCTTTTTCTAGCACATAGTCAACGAGTGTAAAATACCGCTCATTTAATTTTGTTGGGTCATTATTTATTAGAGGTTTTTCTCCATATGCATTTGGTGTATTTAAACCGTCCAGTTCAGCAAGTATAACTGTTTGTATTACTGTAAATCCCTTACTCGCTCTATCTTTCAAGTATTTGTCAATTTCTTCTTTATTCAAACGATGTATAAGTTCCCATGCAGTTCCTCCTAACCAAAAAAAAGGTTTATTATCATGTGTAACAATATAATTGCTATCACTACTAATTTTTAACAGAGGTAAATTCTGTCCTAAACTCGTCTGAACTATTAAGAAGCTGATAAAAAATAAAAGTATATGTTTCATTGTTGCACTGTTTTTTATAATGGTCGCCAACGTCTTATTTACACAAGAAATATACAACATTTTTTAATATATAATATGAGTGTCGGTAATGACAAATAAATTGATTATATTATAAGAAAAATTTTGACGTGAATCTAATCAAATTTATTGAATCATTTCCTGACGAATCCTCATGGAGGATCAAATTTAAGGAATTTCGGGATGAACAAGGAGTCATCTGCAGAAGATGTGGTAGTACAGAACACTATTGGTTACAAACCATAGAGCAGTATCAATGCAAACGATGCAAAACCAGGACAATTTTAAGAAGCTGAACTGTGATGAAGGCGAGTAATCTTTTATTCAGTTACTGGTTTATTGCAATTAATTTTCTGACAAGCACGAAAAAGACCTTCTCGGCGAAAGAGTTGCAACGCCAGTTCGGTCATAAATTTTATGAACCCATATGGTTTATGATGCATAAGCTTAGGGTTACAATGGAAGCCAGAGATAGTAAGCATAAACTTGATAAGATTGTGGAATTAGATGAAGGCATTTTTGAAAGCGTTGATACAGAAAAAGATGACGTTAAAAAATCTGCTGTTAGAAAGTGTGGTCGGGGCGGCCAGAAACAAAGAAAGGTTCTGGTAATGGCTTCATGTGCATAATTTTAAGACTACAAGGAAGTACGGTAAACCTACAAAGTTCAGATTTGTAAGAATGATTGTCGTAGATAATCTTAAAGGACAAACAGTTGAAGACAAGGTTTCAGAAAATATTAAATATGATACAGTTGTGAAAACGGACAATTACACCAGTTACTCAAATTAAAAAGATCAGGTCTGGTGTCACATACCTCAAAAAGTGAGTCCAAAAGAATCCGGGAATGTTTTGCCATGGGTTCATACCATTTGATTTATTTTCATTGTTATTGTCAGTTCATTGTTGTCTTAGCATGATGCCCTAACGAACCGGTGTAGCAGGTCGGGGGAGGTGATAGAAGTACTTTTCTGTCCACCAAGCCGCACACTAAATAAAAGAATTGCACTGTCTACAAACCACTCCCTGCCGCTGCCAGCTGATACAAAATTATTGGCTGGCAATCTTCTTTTGTTATGTCACTGCGCTGTTTACAATTTCTTTTTTCAGTGTCAGTTTGAGCCATATAAAACCTATTGTTGCAGCAATAATTGATGCAATAATAATTGCAATTTTTGAATTATTAATTATGTCAGGATTGTCATAGGATAGAAGAGTAATAAATATTGACATTGTAAATCCAATACCACCTAAAAAACCTACACCAATAATATTTTTCCATTTCAAGTCTGTCGGCAGAGTGCAAAGTCCTAATGCAACACCGATAAATGAAAAGAGCAAAATGCCTATTGGTTTACCAATTGTGAGTCCTATTATTATTCCTAAACTATTTCCCTGTCCCAAACCGCTGTACCAATTGCTGCCAATTGAGATGCAGGTGTTAGCAATAGCAAATAAGGGAAGAATAATAAAAGCAACAGGTATATGTAAGAAATGTTGTAGAATAAATGATGGTGATTTCTCACTGCCATTACCAAACGGAATTGCAAAAGCTAACATTACACCTGTAATTGTGGCATGAACACCAGAATGCAGCATAAAATACCACATTATACCACCACCAATTAAGTACGGAATCAAATTGCGAACCTTAAGTCTGTTTAGAATGAGGAGGAGTCCAAATATGCCTAATGCAATGAATAGATTTGTAAAGGCTAATGAAGTCGTGTAAAAAATTGCAATTACTATTATAGCCCCCAAGTCGTCAATGGCGGCCAACGCAGTCAGAAATACTTTTAGTGATAGTGGAACACGCTTACCATTTAAAGATAATACACCAATAGCAAAGGCAATGTCTGTCGCCATAGGAATACATGCACCTGCTTGCATGTCTGTGCCGAAATTAAATAATAAAAATATTCCTATTGGTATAAGCATTCCGCCTAAAGCACCAAATATTGGTAATGCGGCACTTTTTAAGTCGGAGAGTTCGCCCTTATATATCTCTCGTTCTAACTCCAAGCCTATGAGCAGAAAGAAAATTGTCATAAGTCCATCATTTATCCAATGGACGATGCTGTGTCCACCAAGCTCTAAATGCCAAAAATTAATATAATCTGTCTGCCAGGGAGAGTTTGCAATTACAAGGGAAATAATTGTAACAATGACAAGGACAAGTCCACCTGCCTTTTCACTGTCAAAAAACTCTTTGAATAGTCTTGTTATTATCATTCTTTTCTTTTTAACACTAAATCTCTTTATGCTTGCCTATTAACGGTGTAAGCGGGAACTTACAATGTACAAAAAATGGCAAATAAGAATGTACAAAAAACAGCAATTAAGAATGTCCATTTTTTCGATTTAAATATAGAAAAAAATCAAAGAAAAAAATCAAAGAACAAAATCGTTATTTAAAAATAGTTTTCCAGTTTTCCAGCCTGTAACTTTAGCCGGATAACCTGATAACTTCATACCTGTACAGGATTCTGTTCAGCAGGGCAGTTGCAATAACTTCATCATCAAGTATTTAACCCATTCTTACGAGCTTTTATTGGTTGTTATAATAAAAGAAGCTTTTTCATGAAGATGATTAATAAAATTAAAAAGCTGCACTGCCTGTTTTTTCTCCAGTGCAAACATCATTATATCATCAATGACCAGCAAGTGAGCCTTTAATAGTTTAGGCTATAGTTTAATTTTGCGTGGTAATTTCACAAGTTTTTCAAAACTCTGGTTAATCTGCCGGTATCTCTCAAGAGCCATAATGTCCTCAAGCGACCTGTTGGTAAATTCTTTCAAGAATTCCTTCGAGTTTTTCAGCCTTTCCCTGGCTTCAAACCAGTTAAGGTAATTCTGTAGGTATTTGCTAGAAACGCCACTAAACTGATAGTCTATCCACTTTTTCAACCTGCTGTCTATGGAGTTAACATGCTGGATATGGTAAATCTTCCCTTTAACAAACTGCTTAAGATCGACCCTAATAGGATGATGCTCAATGCAGTTGTCGATAGCAAATCCTTTATAGCTAACATGACCATCGCTGCACAATATAGTTTCCTTTGAAACCCTTTGCCCAATGGCTCGCTCGATATCAACCTTTCTCACCCTTCCTAACCCTGCTACGGTTAGACCTAGTTCAGCATTCCTGTCGGCGGTAACGATTACTGCAACATGCTCGTTGCTAATACCTCTTTTTTGAGCCGTTCCCCCACGCCTTCTGGGTGGACGGACTTCCAACTTATGGCCCTTGTACGATTCTAAAAAGAACGTATCGTCACTTTCAGTTATGCCCTTGAAGGGCTCTTTGCCCACATTCTATAAGCCAGACAATATCTTGTGCCGCCAGTCAAATGCGGTTTTTTTGTTAATGCCCAGGATAGACTTGATCTTGTCCAGGCTGAGCTCCTGCTCCATCAACTTCAGATATTCACCTACCAACTCTTTCTTATGGATGCCCGACATCCATGTCCCAGTGTACTCTGTGAAGGTACGTTTGCAACTTAAACAATAGTATCGTTGGCTTCCCTTGTCAACCCCGTGTTTCCGGTACTTCTTGCTACTGCAATGAGGGCAACATCCAATCTTGTTGTTCAAAACTTCTCGCCTCCTGCCTAAAATTGGGGAATTAAGACTTGACTCTTGCTCTACCTCGGATAGCAGCGCCCGTCGCTCCTCTGGCGTAAGGGATTGAAGTGCCAATTTGATCTCTGCCTTATTCATGCGTTTATTTTTCAACAAATATATACAAAATAATACGCTATTCTAAACTATAGCCATAGTTTATTATATTCCATTAAAGCTGACCTGGTTATATATTTCATTGATTTGTTCCATTCTCCGGAAGTAAGCTCTGTAAACTGATTTAATTGCATCATAACAAAGTCCGGCGGCAATGAAAGTCTTCCTTGTACCGGAAGGGTCCATCAATACAATATTAAAAATTTTCTCCATCCACATGCATTCTCTCAGTTGTATCAGCTGTTGTTTACTGATGCCGTTAATAAAAGAATAATCGTAATTATCCAGGTAATAATTATGAGGCAGTTTTGCTGCTCGTTTTTATTCGTCTGTTTGATGTTGTCGGGTCGTCCTTTACACTTGCTGCTAACGTTTGGCAGTATGAAACGTTGGGGAGTTTGTGAACGCTTCTCTATCAAGTGATAAGAAAGCATACCAGCGAGCGATGCACTTGGCCTATCAATGAAACCCCAATATTTTATGACCGCGTGTTAGTGGGCGTAATTTTTTATTGTTTTAATCATTGTATATCTCGTCAAAAAGACATTAACAAAAATCAATATAAATCCACCTATCAATACAATTCCCCATAGCATTGACCTTGTAACTTCAAAATTTAGTCCTAATACATCTTGAATCATACCTGCCGCTCCGTTATCATATATTGCTAAAAATCCAGAAGATATACAAACTAAAGTCATTATCACACCTGTAAATAATGATACCTGATTCAGTAACTTTGGCTGTCTTTCTGGTTTTATTTTATTAAAACAAATCCTATTACCAAAATAGTATCCAGCTAACAATCCCAAAAACGCATTGAAAACTGGAAGTCCCATAAAGAATCCATAAACAAAAATATTATACATAATATAAATCGAAGCTATTATCCAAATAGGCAAATTAAATCGTTGATTAATCCAGCTTTTTAAGAATTTAATATCTATTAATCCACCTATTAATAATCCACTTATCAAATATATAAACAGCCTACTTTCAGATTTATCAAGCAAAAACCATATAGTTAAAGATAAAAGTCCTAAAGACAAGGGAAATATACTTCCTATTAACAATCCGCTAATTCTTTTTTCAAATCTTTTCATTTGGCATCCTATTAAATATTACCCATTATTATTGCGAATGTAATAATACCAATTATTATCGGTTGTGTGCCAAATAAAAGTTTAAGTTACTAAAAATAAATTGTTGGAATGCCTTCGAAATATATTTCGTAAATAAAGAAAAAAAATTTTTCATTCGGGTACATATATCGATTGTTTAACCATTTCCGATTGACCACCATCGCTGGTCATCACTACAATTCCGTAAGAGTATGCACCCTTTAAAGGTGAAGTATCAATAAATTCAAGGGCATCGGGTTTTAAACCTTTCAGTTCAACAAAATCTTTATCACCATTTGCTCTGTATACTACAAACCAATATTTTTTCGTAGCGTTATCGGGATATTGCCATTTCAGGATTACCGATTTGCTTTGCCTGTCATACTGAGCGGTTAACTGTTTAACAGGTTCACGTTTACCCGAATCGTAAGGACGGGCCGAAACGGCATTTGCCATTTTTGATACGTTTCCAGAACTATCAACATTTGAGAGTGTGTAATAGTAAGTTGTTTTAGGCATAACCTTTAAATCAACATACCTGTTTATGCCGGGCTTAAGGGTATTAATTATAGTCCAAGCAGAATCGCTTTCTTCCCTCCGATATAATAGCTGCTCAGCCACATCGCTACTTGGGCTGCAATGCCATTGTATGGTTACCGATTTATCGGTAACTGAAATATCATGTATAACAGCCGATGCCGGCGGAGTAAAATCAGGACGATTTAACTTTATTACCGATGAAAAATCAGAATACTGATACCTGCTATTTACAGCAGCAACCCTGTAATAGATATTCTTTGACAAAGTGTTAAGCGAAATTGAGTCAATAAATACCGTATCGGGATGCACTTGGCCATTAACGGCAATAAATTCGTGCGAAGGGTCATTTGACTTGTAAATCCTGTATCCAATAATATTTTTAGAGTTAACGGGCTCCCACATTAAGGTTACATGACCATTTTTATCGATTTTACCCTTTACCTCTTGGGGTGCTTTTGGAGCAGGAGTTTCAGTAAGGTTTGCCAAAATAGGAAGCGAAAATCCCAAATTACCTGCTGTATCGACAGAGGCTACCATGAAGTATGCCTCAAAATCGCTGCCTAAATCAACTACGAATTCCCTATCATTTTTGGGAAGCGGTTCAGCAGTAATGAATTTGTAACCGTAATTGGCATTATCGCTTTGCGATATAACAAAACCTTTTAAATCGGCAGGTTGCGATTTTTGCTCCCACGTAAGCTTAATTTTTCCGGGTGCTATTTGAGTTGATTTTTTTACTATAGGGGCCGCAGGTGGTGTTAGGTCGCGGGAGAACGCTTTAATTTCATTTGGAGGGCTCAGCTCTCCAAATGGAGTAATACCAACTAAACGGTAACTGTAAACCTTGTAGTTTACTGTTGCGGTATCAATATAGAGTATGTTCTCAACAGCAACCTGATTTGTCGCCTGAGCATATACAATTGGCATTTGATTTTTAGCAAAAAATGTTTTCCCGCCATCGTCGGAACGATAAAGGTAATAGCCTATATACTCAGAGTTAAGTGCATTAGGCCATGTAAGTTGGATAGAACCATCGCCACTCCTATAGCTGAAACCAACAGGGGAGGTTAAAGCCTTAGCTGGTTGGGTTTCTACCATTAAGTATGCTGTATCAAAGGCCATCTCTTTTACAGTCTCAACCACCGTTACCCGATAAATGTAACGAGAATTGGGAATAACTTCTCTATCTACAAATCGTAGCCCCAGCGCGTTGGCAGTAATCAAATCGTTATCGGCTGCAAAAAGGGCAAATGAGTATCGGTTGGTTAACTCATCGGCTGCATTCCTCAAATTGATTAGGCTGTCCGATTTTAGGGGATTTGGAACAAACGACTCACCATATAAGGACTGAGCGGCTATGGCTGAAAACTTGTTGTTTACACCAGCGTAATTCATCCACGCATCGAGCTGCATGGGTTTAATGGCTTCGGGCGTAATAGATTTGTAACCAAAGCTGGTTATCTCCTCACCCTCTTCAACCTTTAAACGTTCTACTCGGTAACCAACAGTGTTGGCAATTAGCCATCCACCTGGAGTTGTTGGGGCCCAACGTAGGACTACAGAATCTGATGTTGCTCGGCCAATCAACTTTATGGAAGTAAAGTTTGCCCCAGAATTATCAATTTGTTGTGGTAGGACCTTTGCTGGTATCAACAGAATTAGAATGGCAATGAACCTAACTTTATTTTGAATGATTTTCATTGTTTGTGATTTTAAAAGTTGATATTATACTGTAAGTTGCCGTATATCTCGCTGTAGTTTTGCGATACTACACCATAACCCCGGTAGCTGTTGTTTGTAATAAAAAAACTTAAACTACCATATATTTTCAAGCTATAGGAAGCATTCACCCTGAATACCAATTGCGTGCTTTTATCGGTTACCTCAACCCAATTTACCCCTAAACTTGCAGAGGTATTTAACCTATCCTTGAAAAATCGCTTGCCAACAGTTTCGCTTACATGGGTTATGGTGGAAGTGTATAAATCCATAGCAGTTTTATTGTATAGCAAAGTGGTGCTAAGCGATAGCGAGCTTGGTAAGGTTATGATATGAATAACATTTACCCCACTTGTTTTCACATTATTAAGATTCTGTGTGTATACATTTTTATCGGAAGAATTCTGATAGCTGAAGGTTAGCATAACGTTATTGTTACCCTCAAATGCCTTGAACGATAATCGAGGTGTAAGCGTATATGAGTCAAACACATTAGATATGCGTAGGGTATCAACTTTATGCCCTGACTCAATTTGGTTTTTGCTGTAATTACCATCAATTCCGAAAATTTTGGTTACCTGGTAAGTGGCATTAAGCATTCCTGTGAACCTACTGGTAGTTGCCAGGCGATTGTCGCGTAAATTGTTATAGCGTACCCCAATGCGTGAGCGGAGTATCAACTTGTTTCCAAACAATTTTAGGCGGGGCGAAATGGAATACTCCAACCAATCGTTTGGCATAAGGGTATACCCAAGTGTGTTAAATCCTGGACCAACCCAGCGCGTATCAAGCGAAACCGACCAGTACGCTGATGGGTTAATATCGATGCTTAACAAGCCTGCGCCATCGATACGTGATGATGCGTTTGGAGTAAAAAGCAACTCGGGAATGTTAACTTTAACATTGTCGAGCTTTTCTGAATTAATGTTTGAGGAGAAAACCGATACGGCACCTTCGCCCCTGAGGGTAACATATTCACCGAAACGTATGCCAAAATCAACAGATGTCACAAAATTTTCTGAGGGCTTAACATTGACTGAATCGCTTTTTATCGATGTTGAGTCGTCCTTTGCATGGAAAAGGTTGATATTAAAGTACGATTTAGAAAGATTTCCATACCCTAAAGATACAGCGTAAGCGTTTTGGCGATAAACTCCTGGTGCAAAACTTACTTTATCAGGTTCAACAGCTTTTTGGCTACGGCCATATATCGCTTTCAATCGGAATTTTCCGGGTGTTAACTCAAAACCACCACCCAGTAAACGCATATCTCCAAAGGTGAGATCGGAAAAGCGGGTTGAAAAATAGCCTGCATGCAAAGTGAGCCAATTCGAAATTTTAGGACTAACCCCAAATTGGTTAAAAGGTTGCTGGAATCGGGTTTGCCCTGTAGTAAAGTAAAGTTCAAAGGGTAGTTCCACCACATCCCAAAGCATTACGCTTGTCCTAATAATTCCATACTGCATATTTGTTGGCTGGCGCGGATCAATACCGTTCGATGAATAGAAGTTGCTGGCTAGGGTTGCTGAGGTTTTTACATCAATTTTCGACTTTTTTACCTCCTCTTCCTGAGCATGTGATACCATGATGAAACAACTAACCATCCATGCTGTTATACTAATTTTAAGAAATCTTTTCATACTCTTCAGGGATTTGCTTTCAGTAGATGAATGGCTTACTGATGGTAACAGGCTCGGTATCGATAACCCTACATCCAAAATAATCATAGTAGAAACTCAACGGGTAGGTTCCCCTGTACATTCTCTGGTAGTTGCTATTAATTATAGCATTTAGCCTATTTCTTTTAGCCGCATTAATTGTTATAAGGGGGTTCGACAAGGTTGCGATTGCGCGGTATTTAAGGTTCATAAAGTCGGTAGGGACAATAATACCATGGTTATAGGTTAATTTGAAGTATGGAGCCGAAGACGATTGGAACAAACTTAGGTTTTGCGGTTGATTTGATGTTGAAAAACCACCCTGCACAAGAGCAACCGCCCCAGTTGATGATTGTCCAGTTCCTCCAGTTCCTCCTATTCCAAATGGTTGACCAATTGCATTAACTGAAACCGACATACTAGTATTGAAATCGATATCAACAAAACTTAATGAAGGATCGCTCATATACTGGTTATAGTTAATTGGGCCATTCCAGTATCCGTTGCTTTGCATCCATGCAATTTCATCGTAAACCAATGGGTTAGCAAACTGATTATGCCACTGGGAGTTGCGTTGCCAGGCATTAATCTTAACAAGCGGCCCAAATCTATTAACAGTGCCTGACGATACCCAGGTAATTGGCCTAAAATCAAACTCATCGAAACACTCTTCCCCCTGGTAATTTGCTGTAAGGCGCTCAAAATTCCCATTTGTCTCAACCGAGGTGGATGTATGATTAAATGTTGCCAATTTTTGGCTTAAAGTGTTGAACCTGCTGGTTGAGAACCAAACTGCATAAAGCAGCCTCTCGCCCGAATTAAGATTTGAATTTTGATTTATAGTTCTCCTAACAAGATTTACTTGAGAACCGCCTCGGTTATAAATATTCGACTCGTTAGTAGTTAAAGAATGTTGCATACCTCCACTATTTAAAAACTGTTGACCAAGATCAAGCATGCGTTGTAAATTTGGATCATTTGGAATCTCCTTTCTGATAAACTGAATATAGTATGATTTACTGTTGATCAGATTAGGAATATCAAAGAGCAAAGTGTTTGTTGAAGAGTTATAGGTAAGGGGCACATCTACTGGCATTAACGCAATATCGGTGGGCATGAAACGGGCAATGAACTGCACATTGTAACCCTCACGGGGTTGGAACAAGTAGCTTTGCCCCGATTTCAGCTGAACCCTGCCGGCACGGCATTCATCCTGTAGGAAATACTTATGCCCAATGACCGGGTAGCTATAGGCAACATTTTGCTCGGTAATTCGGTCGGGTCGTGAGCCAGTTTTAAAGGTAGCAGTTACCTGCTGTTTTATTACCTGCCCATTTTGGTTTGTAGCTGGACGCCATACCCCATTAACAAGTTCTTCGCCATAAACTGATGCCAATACCTTAAAGTTGGTATGCCCTTCCAGCATCTCGAATGGTTTATAGTATGCAGAAAATCCTTCTGGATCAATACTTAATCTTCCAGGAATAGAGTCGTTATTAGTTGCATTAACTATTTTAAATTGGTCCATCTTAATCCTGAATGTTCGAATGCGGGTTTGACCATTGTTTGTCATTTCCTTAAGTTGGAAAGGTTCATTTAGCTTGAAGTTCAAAGCCACCTGTGCCTCAATTGAAACATCTACTCCATTTTGCCCGCTTACAGGACTTATATCGGAAATCAAGTCGATGCGGGCTAAGGGATTATCGCCAAGCATTTGGCATTCATCGCCCATACTAAAATGGTAATTGCAGTAACCCTTAACGGCACCACCTAGAATGCGGTAATTTCCGCCAATAGCCCCTTTAATCCAGGTCGGGTTAGGTAATCCTGCCTCAAGCATGGCTGCTGTGTTCAAGCTGAGAATTTCAAAATTACCACTGGTAAACCAAACATCCACGTGCATACCTATTGAAGCATTAAGGTAGGCATAAACCTGACCGGTTGCGTACCAGCCATTGATACCCAGCTCACCACTTCGACCTTCGCACGTAACCCCGTTATACTTAAGCATTGCCATATCGTAACCAGCCTGCGCAGCCACATCGCCATAAAAAATCATGTACTGTTGACGCCCTGTGTTAAATCCAGTGCTTGCACCCAAAGCAATGCCATTACCTTGTTCAATCATGAAACTACGGCTTTGGGTATAACCCGGGAATGCTTGCTGAATTTCGGCTGGTAATGCTGGTGGGGGCGGCAGCTGCTGACCAACCATTAAGTAAGCATCGCTCCTAAGCCAGTCGGCAAAGGTTAATTGCATACGTTTAGAGGGTTCTCCAAACTTAATGTACCACAAATCAGGTGCAAAATGCATAACCATTTGACCAGAACCTGTAAGGGGTTGATAATCTACTCTTGCGTTAAAAACACCATGAAGGGTTTGCTCAGAAACAGTGTAGTTTATATCGGCATCGGCAAGTATTTTGGCTTTGTTCCGCTCGTTGATACTGCAAAGCATGTATCCATTCCCTAGCAAGGAAACCGAGCTCAAGCCACCACCATTTTGGAACTGTGCCTGTAAAGTAAAATCACCGTTAAAGGTTTCGGCCGAGGGGGATGTTCCCATAATAACCTGTGCCGATAATCCTAACGAAGCCGAATTGTCGGGAACATAGGTAAAGCCTGAGTTGGTTTTTGACGGATTTTTACTGCTATCAGGAGCAAAAGCCTGTTCTGCTAGGTTAGTAGTACCGGACCGGTGCATCTTATACCATGCCCCACCACCAAACCCATACATTGAAAAATTAGGAAATACAGGTAAGCCAGTTGGTAAAATGGTTTTGGCATCTATATACCAGTACCTAAATTTGTTAACCATTCCAAACTGGGCAGTTGCCGAGGTTGTAATGTTATCGATAAAACTTGCTGTTACTACCCCTCGATAACCATCGCCATAGGTGGCATCGGACTGGAAAAGGTTTAACCCTCCACGCACCTTAACAGCACCTAAATCAGCATTAACCCCAATTGAATCAAGTTCAATACCATCAAACATAAAACGTTGCCGCCCTCGGTCATTAATCAGCTTACTCCAGAAGGTTAGCGTTGTGGTGCCATTCACCGCATTTGACCCTGGCTGTAAACCGATATTCAGGTTAAAGCGAACCCCTGGACCAAAAGCACCGTTGCTAAAACGGGTTACAGAACTTACGCCATCTATGTTAACCGGAAATCCGGCCATGGAGTGTTGAGGGCTGGCAAAATCCCAGTTACCATTCTCAACGTATGGTTCGTATGTTCTAAACGTAAGCCCTTCAACCTTTATCCCTTTAAAATCTAATTTTGATAAAATATCGTTAGATCCTTCAAACGTTAAAGTAGCATTGAGATTGGCTTCGGCTTTAACATCCTTTTTATTGTAAGTTACTTTGATTGAGGTTGCGGGATCAATTTTCATTTTAAGCGGAAGCCATGATAATGGGATTTCGCGCTCATAACCATGCTCGGTGTTAACAACTAGCTCAAGATTGTAATCATTACTAATGGTGTTATTGTCCTGGTTAATGCTCCGGTTGTATAATCCATTATAAACAAATAGTGTATCGGTAAACGATGTTTTAATTCTACCCCTCATTCGCCAATTGCTTAAAGTATTATTAATGATCTCGGCCTTGAGGGTATCAATACTTCCTCCCCAGCCTCCAAAATCACCATCAAATTCCTGGAAGAGGTTTTCTGCATAGAGTTTTCCGGTTATACCATTACCGTCAATGATTAGGTTTGAAACCTGTATTTTAGGGTTTGCATCGTCAAATGTTTTTAAATTATCGGGAAGTGTTATCTCGGCGTTCTTAATATAAAAACCTTTCCAAGTATTTGTTTTATCGCCCGTGTAACCGTTTGGGAATGTAATGTTCTCAGGATTTTGGATGGTTGTATAATCGAACACCATGCTATTTACCTTCATCTTAAACCCTGGTAGATGTGTAAACTCACAGTCATCCATATTTGCGTTTAGTATCCATCCCCATGAATTTCCGTTCTTTTCAGCCCTTCCGGCAAAATGAGCCTTAACGTTTTGCAACGAGTCATCAGGGTTGGCCATTTTTAACCAGGTTTTGGGGAACTCAACCTCTGCCTTCACCTCAATGTAATGTAAACCTTTACAGTCCCACTTGGCATAGGTACCCGAATCGGTTGGTGTTGGTGATTTAAAAAGGAAACTCCAACTTTCGTCCGACCTATAACCAAAGTCATGGACAAGGTATAACTCGGCACGTTTCATACCGCCAAGACCATCCTTGTGGAAACAAAGGTTTTTAGCTCCAAAACCGAAACCTACATCAGGCCCCAACAATGGGAGTTCAGCCCAAGTTGCTGCATTTAATACCGCTTGTGTTGGGGTAAATTTCATGGCAATAATTGCTACTACGGTATTATTTCCCTCAATATTTCTATCCAGGCCTATGGGAAGGGTAACTGGATTTGTATTAATTAAGCTGCTTACCAAACGTCCTAAACTAGACGACCATTCATAAATTGATTTCAGTTGATTATCGGCCATGTTAAGAACCTCGCCTTCAAAATCATTTCCATCGGCTTTTGAGTATGGGGCAGCGGGATCGATTTTGGCATATACCTCTCCCTGATAAACTTTATTATCGCCGTTAACTCCAATATTTGAAAATTCAACTAAGATAGGCGCTCGTAAATAGGGAACTTCAATTGAACCTTCACCCGAAAGTGATTCGGGAGTTCCGCTTACACTTATCAGTTTCATGGTGAAATTTCCAATGGTAATGGTGCTATCCTTAGCAAGCGTTTGGGTCCCTGGAGTAGTATTTGTAGGTGCTTCGGCAAAGCAATTGCCAGGGCAAGTATTTTCATCCTTTGCCGATGTTTTAATTTGAAATACACCCTGGTTCGATATTACCGAATCGGCTTTACACTTACAACCATCAGCTCTAATTGAGTCTTTATTATAGTTTAACCGGAAATTCCAAGTGTAGTAGGTGTTATCATCTCCTTTGAATTCTTTTGAATTAGAATCGCCATTTATAAATGGCAAGTCCCAACGGGTATACCCGTTTATATCGGTTGAAAGTTCAGCTATTTTATTGTTTTCATTACCAGTAAAACTTTCATCAAACACTGGTTTTTCCTTTATAACATCAGAGAGCTTCTGCGATTCGGATGTCATTTTCCAAATCCTAAGTCTACCTCCGGAAATATGTTTCTTTTTTATAGTTGGTTTAATTAGTATAGCAAATGTTGGTGTTTGATTTTCAGTCCAATTACCATTGTTTGTTGGTTTGTCAACATTCATGGTAAAACATGATGTTAAACTATCGGCAACTATTCTAAAACTTGCTGGTTGTGAAGTAAAGTAAGCATCGTCAATTGGGTCAAGGAATTTTACACGCCAGTAATACTTTCCGGTATCCGATAACTGGCTAATCCTATGGTTTATTCTTTGGTATAATTCTGGACAATCGCTGCCTGTTGAATAGTGCCCTGTTGATGGAAGTGTAATGGTTGATTGGTAAACCAACGAATCGAACGATTGCTTTTTTGATACTTCAAACTTAATTTTTGCTGTAGCCATAGTAGTAGCGTAAGCACCATTGAAAAATGGCACGTTGAATAGGCTGTAATTTGGATAGTTAAGCTGTTGGGGTTGATTTACCTCAAAGGATAGCTCAACACCATTGCCGATTTCCATCAAGGTGTCAGCTGCAGGCTTAAAACTCTTCGCCTTACTTAAGCCTACTGCAAAAGATGTTTCTCTTGAATTAACGGTTGTGGTTTTACCGTCGGCGGTTGTAATTGTTGCATCAACCTTCCAGTAATATTTTTTCCCTTGCTTTAATGCTGCCATGAATGGGGCTATAGCACCGCTTGAATAGTTACATACAACCACTCCTGCCAGTTCAGGAGTAATAGGACTTTCAAACTGACGTGGTGAATAGGACATAACCTTAGGGTATGTGTATATTGTAGCAGAGCCATCTTCCCTGACTGAAAGCTGAAGAGCCACCTGTGTTACCGTGGAGTTAAATGGAGAAATTTTAGCAATTAGCTGTGGGTGTGCCCATGGCAAAGTATCGCCGGCAACGGGGTAAATGTTATCAATGGAAAATTCCTGCTCATCTTTACCTACCCTAAAAGTGGCAACCTCACTCCTGCCCTGGTTCCCTCCAATTGGCTTGCCAGATGGATCAAAAGCTTGCACTATCCAGGCGTACTGGGTTACCTGTGGGTAAAAATCAAAAGGTAAGTCACCTGGTATTGACTGGTAAAAGGTTGAGGTAATATCGCTTTTCTCAAATAAAATGGGATTTACTTCGATTGCTGTTCGGGGTGTTTGCCCTTGAAAGACAGGACATACTTTAATCTTATAACGCGGCTGAACTGTTCGAGGATTATAGTTTGTTAATGGCATCCAACGGAAAATCGGTATAGATGACAGTATTATTTCATTATCGGAGGGTGAAATAATGGTGGGAGGTTCGGGTATTTGGGTAATAATATTCATACAGTATTCACCTCCTATAGTGATATTATTGCCGCGGTAATCATAAACACTAACACACAGTTGATAGTTTCCTTCGGGTAAAGCATTTGTGTTAAGGGCAATTCGCTCAATGCTCCTATCATACTCTACTGCATTCATATTGAGTACCTGTGGCCCATTAAGTATTAAAACCGATGGCGGTTTTAGTATAGTAAACCTTGGCAAATACCTGCTACCTGTTTTGGTGCTTGCTATCACTTTGCCTTTTTCATTGGTAATGGTAAAACCAGCTGTACAGTTAGGATACTCATCGTTACCCATGTTGGTTATAACTATCTGGAAAATGGAAGGATCATTTACCCATTCGCTAATCTCCGATGGAAGTGGATTGCGGAGAATCATCTTTAAATCAACCTGGGCTAATGAATTTAGACTGAAAAATACGAGAATTAAAGATATTGTTAACTTAATTTTATACTTCTTTTTACTTATATGAAATTTTGACATGTAATTTGGATTTTGTATGAATAATTTTAGAAAAATAAGCATTAGGGTACAATTATTCTTTAGCATCTGCATGAATATCTTTTAAGTTTTTATTAAACAAAACTAATAAAAAAATGATTTATTGAGTCACCTCCAAAAAGTAATTTTAGGAAAAGTAGCAAAAATTGTTGAAAAAATGGTAGATAGAAAAAAATTGACATCTCGAATGAAAATTTTCATGTAATTTTTAATAAAATGGGCTGTTTTTGTATTTTTCCCTTCTTTTGTTCAACTATTTTTCCTCTTGTTATTATATATCTTGCTATCCTTTTCATATTTATCCATATGCATCTCATTATTGCCCACATTTTGTTCTTGTACATTCCCCTGTATCGTGTTTTACTGTTGTTGGTGTAATAGGCAAACTGAAATATGGTTGCCTTCACATTATTACGCATATTTTGTTTCTCAACCGGCATGTTTGCTATTTGTTTGCGTAGCTTCGACGTCTCTAACGGTCGGCGGTATGGTTAGTTGCCGATTTCGAAGCACTTACTTATCAAGTTACAACTACTTTTGACACGAGCTATACCGCTCGAATATCCACTGCACCGGCAATTAATTATACCGTTTATTAGCGTTTCGTTGTTTTTTTCTTTTCTAATTTTATAAATCCATAATATATTAATCCGCTACATATTAATAGTCCAAGTATTGCAGGAATTATTATAGACTTCCCTGATTCTCCAGCATTTTGAATACTCCAAACTATCTTACCAGTCGCCATTAAAACTACTACACCAAGTCCCATTAATAAACTACGTTTCCAGAAAGCAAGTCCTAATGCAAAAAATGAAACTGGAACCGTAATAATTAGAATTATTTTTTTATAATCCCATTGACTATAAAGCCAGTCTTTCTCGAATTGGAGAAATGTCTTTACATTGTCACTTACGAATTCTGGTTTATTAAACCAAAACATACTTGTAAAAAGACAGAATACAGTTATAGAAATCCCTGTCCAGTTGCGTTTATATGCAAAAAAACAAAATGGTATTAAAAAAATTGGTCTTATATACCAACTCAATTGGTTGTGATGTCTGTCGAAAACCCAATCAAAGAAAGTTTGATTTGTCATTAATACAAACAAGAATAAAATTGTCAATGCCAAAAATAGTAATGCGATAATTTTGTCCTGATTAATTAATTTCATATTCTTTCATTTAATAATTGTCTGTCTGTTTCTAATTCTTTACAATGTGCGCCCTGACGGCCCAGCGGTATGTTTTAGTAAGCGTAACCCGACGACAGCACCGGGCAGGATCCTGGTACCTCGTCCCGAGTACTCGGGAGGGCCATAAAGCTACCACGCCGTGCCCCGTATGAGCGAAGCGAAATCGGGGGTGCAAGGAGGGTATGGCGCGCGTTTTTGCCGTCATGGTACAAATTTTATTGAGTTCTGGCGCGGTCGCGGTACAAATTAGATCGGAGCCGCGAACTTATCACCGGTTACAAAGCTGGTTGCGGGCACTGGTCCGCCAACTGGCGGATCGCGGTACAAGCTGTCTCAGAACCGAAAATCTGTCACGATGCAGGTTTTAAATTGTGGGCAGATGCGGGTATCCGGGTACAAGATTCAGCAGGATTTGTCTGAGAAGCAGGGTTTTGCAAAAACCATTTTTATTTTCATGCTGTCATAGTTCTGTTAGGATCCAATCTTGAATAATTTTCAAAGTTTCATCTGTGATTCTAGTCGAATTAATTTTCCCCTCGGGATTCACCATTAATAACAAATGGTCATGTTGTTTTAAAATATGTGTGGTTACATTAAGATTACCGTTTTTATTCATTTCCTCTTTTAATTTAAGTGCGCCTTCAGCAGGAACATTTTTATCTAATTCGCCATTGATTATAAGAGTTGGCTGTTTGATAAGTCTGGCTGATACCATTGGATCAAAGTCATAGAGGTATCTTAGGTTAATGTCCTTTTTTAAAAGCTTTTTAAGATTTTTTTGATCTAGAATGCCATTACTAATTTGATGGTTTAATATCTCTTTACCTTTTGATCCAGGTGCAGATAGAAGAATTATAACCTTTATAGAAGTATCCTGTGAAGCAATCATATGTGCAATTGATGCTCCCTCACTTAATCCCAGTAGCCCAATTCTAGAGACATCGATATCTGGTCTGGTTTTTAAATATTTAATGCATTGTTTTATATCTTCAACTCTTTCAGGAGTAGTCATTTTATTGATATTACCACCTTTAGAGGATCCGATACCCCGATCATCCATTCTCAATACTGCAATTCCTTTTGTAGAAAGCAAATCAGCAATTTGTCGGAAAGGTCTATATGCGGTTATTGGATTATCAGGTTTTGAATTGTCTCTGTCATGAGGTGAACTACCAGTTATTAATAGAACACAGGGAAATTCTTTTATTTCGTCTTTTGGAATAGTCATGGTTCCAACCAGAATGTCTCCACAATCCAATGTTATTTCAACAGTCTCCCCAATATAATTTGCTCCTTCAGGAGGGTCATAACTTATTGGCTTATTATTTGAGCAACTGAATTGAAAAACCAGGCAAACAAAAATTGTAAATAAGATGTCTATTTTAAATCTGTTCATAAACTGTATAGGTGGAGAGAATCTTTTTTATTTGTAGTGAGAATATTGCGGATAGAGTACATGTTACCGATAACTGTAAATATTAATTGAAAAGTATACCACATTCTCGTTGAAAAGTATACCACTTATAATGTTAAACCAGTTGCTTTGGGAAATAAAAAGCAACACAAAAACATATGATAAGTATGAATACA
>Ga0116186_1001178_pt1 | contig 27402 bp, 20 predicted proteins | sample AD_JPNNA4_MetaG_FD_89806 | JGI IMG/M metagenome (GOLD analysis project Ga0116186, IMG submission 89806) | Active sludge microbial communities of municipal wastewater-treating anaerobic digesters from Japan - AD_JPNNA4_MetaG | ecosystem: Engineered > Bioreactor > Anaerobic > Digestate | place...
ACACCGCCCGTCACACCATGGGAGTTTGTAACACCCGAAGTCAGTAGTCTAACCTCACGGGGGACGCTGCCGAAGGTGGGATAAGCGACTGGGGTGAAGTCGTAACAAGGTAGCCGTATCGGAAGGTGCGGCTGGATCACCTCCTTTCTAAGGAGAATTGAACCGAAGCGGAAGCGAGAGGTTCGAGGATCCGAGGTCAGGTATCGGGGGAGACGAGTAACTCGTTGTTTAATTTTGAGGGCGCGCGAGCGAACTCAAAGGAGAAGGGCACGGCTGAAAAGGGGAGGCGGGGTGTAGAAGCCCGGGCGAACCTGACAGACGGGGGTGTAGCTCAGCTGGGAGAGCACCTGCTTTGCAAGCAGGGGGTCATCGGTTCGAACCCGTTCATCTCCACCAAATGGGCTCATAGCTCAGGCGGTTAGAGCGCACGCCTGATAAGCGTGAGGTCGGTGGTTCGAGTCCACTTGAGCCCACCAAAGCCGCGCAAGCGGCGGGAGGCGAAATGCGAGAAGCACATAAGCCATTAGGCAGAGAGTGACTCGAGCATGGAGCCCACCAATCTAGACTTTAGATGGTAGATGTTAGACATTAGACGCGGTAAGAGAAGTTTGATGTCGACATTTTAGTCTGAGTTTAGGCAAGCTAGAGGCAGAAATTAGAATAGGATGTTTTACGGGCAAGAAGCAAGTTGTATCACAGCACGTCTAACATCTAAAATCTAATGTCTAACATCTAGCATCGCACCTTGAAAACTGAACAAAGAAAGTAAATGCGAAATGGTAAATTATTGAGGGTAACAGCTACAATAAATTATCGTCGAGTAAGAGAACAGAACCAAGTGATTCAAACGAAAGAAAAGTGGTCAAGCTACAAAGAGCGCAAGGGGAATGCCTTGGCACTGGGAGCCGACGAAGGACGCAGCAATCTGCGAAAAGCCGCGGGGAGCCGAAAGCAGGCGTCGATCCGCGGGTATCCGAATGGGGAAACCCGGCTGAGCAATACTCAGTCAGCGTATGGTGAATCCATAGTCATACGCGGGGAACCGCCCGAACTGAAACATCTAAGTAGGGCGAGGAAAAGAAATCAACCGAGATTCCGCAAGTAGTGGCGAGCGAACGCGGAGCAGGCCAAACCGGGGATAGAAATATCCGCGGGGTTAGGACGGCGCACGGTATTGGCGAGGGTTAGCGGAAGGACATGGGACGGTCCACCAGAGAGAGTGATAGTCTCGTACGCGAAAACCCGAACCAGCCAGCCGTATCCAGAGTACCGCCGGGCACGTGAAATCCGGTGGGAACGCGGGGGGACCATCCTCCAAGCCTAAATACTACCCAGTGACCGATAGCGTATAGTACTGTGAAGGAAAGGTGAAAAGAACCCCGGGAGGGGAGTGAAAAGAACCTGAAACCTTGTGCTTACAAGCACGCAAAGCACGTCAAGGTGTGATGCGGTACCTTTTGTAGAATGGTCCGGCGAGTGAATGTGACTAGCGAGGTTAAGCGTTTCAGACGCGAAGCCGCAGCGAAAGCGAGTCTTAACAGGGCGTATGAAGTTAGTCGTATTCGACCCGAAACCGGGTGACCTAGCCATGTCCAGGCTGAAGTGGAGGTAAAACTCCATGGAGGGCCGAACCCACTCCCGTTGAAATGGTAGGGGATGAGGTGTGGCTAGCGGAGAAATTCCAATCGAACCCGGAGATAGCTGGTTCTCTCCGAAATAGCTTTAGGGCTAGCCTCGATTTGACATTACCGGAGGTAGAGCACTGAATGGGCTAGGGGGCGAGAGTCTACCGAACCCTATCAAACTCCGAATGCCGGATAATGATAATCGGGAGTCAGACCATGGGAGATAAGTTTCATGGTCGAAAGGGAAACAGCCCAGACCCACAGCTAAGGTCCCGAAGGATGGTTAAGTGGAAAAGGATGTGGAGGCGCACAGACAACCAGGATGTTGGCTCAGAAGCAGCCATTCATTGAAAGAGTGCGTAACAGCTCACTGGTCGAGTGGCTCCGCGCCGAAGATTTAACGGGGCTAAACCATACACCGAAGCTTGGGAATCTAGATGTTAGACATTAGACATTAGACGTTAGACACGAAGGGTAGGGGTGACATCTCAAATGGGAGGTTATCGCGATTTAAAGGTGTACGAGAAGTCGTATGCCGCAGCAAGAGCGATATACAAGATCACGGAGACATTTCCGAAAGAGGAGATGTACGGCATGGTCAACCAAATGAGAAGGGCATCACTATCAATCCCGATGAATATATCGGAAGGATACGCAAAGAGAGGAAGCCAAATCGAATTCAAGCGATTTTTGATGATGGCGATAGGCTCTGCAAACGAAATGAGCGTACTGATCGATTTTTCAAAGGATTTCGGGTATATCGGAAAAGATGTTCACGCGAAAGCAGCCGCAGAATATGAGGAAATATGCAAGATGCTTAACACCCTCATACAGAAAGTCAGCGGAAAAGAAGCGGTTAATGTCACAGCAAAAGAAGACAAAGAATAGATAACAGATGAAAAGTGAAGAAGAATGCTTCAAACAGAACATCTAAAATCTAATATCTAGCGTCTAACATCTAGATTGGTAGGAGAGCGTTGAATGCGGGGTGAAGTCGCAGCGCAAGCGGCGGTGGACTGCATTGAAGTGAGAATGCCGGAATGAGTAGCGAGATTTATGTGAGAATCATAAAGGCCGAATGACTAAGGATTCAGAAGGAAGGTTCGTCCGCTTCTGGTTAGCCGGGGGCTAAGGTGAGGCCGGGAGGCGTAGCCGATGCACATACGGTGGAGATTCCGTAGCCGCCGAAAGATTTAAGCAGGGGGACACTTTCAAAGGGCATGACCCGGGCGTTGGTAGCCCCGGGCGAAAGGGACCGAAATTAGAGTAGGGAAGCATGCTTGGAGAGAGGCGAGAAAAGCCCTGTGGATATCTGAGGCGCCCGTACCGAAAACCGACACAGGTAGTCAGGAAGAGAATTCTAAGGCCAACGGGAGAAGGGTAGTTAAGGAACTCGGCAAATTGACCCCGTAACTTCGGGATAAGGGGTGGTGCGCAAGCACCCGCAGTGAAAAGGTCCAGGCGACTGTTTATCAAAAACACAGGTCTCTGCTAAATCGTAAGATGACGTATAGGGGCTGACACCTGCCCGGTGCCGGAAGGTTAAGAGGAGAAGTGCAAGCTTTGAATTGAAGCCCCGGTAAACGGCGGCCGTAACTATAACGGTCCTAAGGTAGCGAAATTCCTTGTCGGGTAAGTTCCGACCCGCACGAATGGTGTAACGATCTGGACACTGTCTCAACTGCCCGCCCGGCGAAATTGTAGTACCGGTGAAGATGCCGGTTACCCGCGGCAAGACGGAAAGACCCCATGGAGCTTTACTGCAACCTGATATTGGGTTTTGGTATTTTATGTACAGGATAGGCGGGAGACTGGGAAACCGCGGCGTCAGCCGGGGTGGAGTCGACGTTGGGATACCGCTCTTAGAGTGCTGAAATTCTAACCTGCGGCCGTGAATCCGGTCGGGGGACATTGTCAGGCGGGCAGTTTGACTGGGGCGGTCGCCTCCAAAAGAGTAACGGAGGCGCTCAAAGGTTAGCTCAGTACGGACGGAAACCGTGCGGTAGAGTGCAAACGCAGAAGCTAGCCTGACTGCGAGGCTGACGGGCCGAGCAGGAACGAAAGTTGGAGTTAGTGATCCGGCGGTATGTGAATGGAAATGCCGTCGCTCAACGGATAAAAGCTACCCTGGGGATAACAGGCTGATCTCCCCCAAGAGTCCACATCGACGGGGAGGTTTGGCACCTCGATGTCGGCTCATCACATCCTGGGGCTGAATTCGGTCCCAAGGGTTCGGCTGTTCGCCGATTAAAGTGGTACGCGAGCTGGGTTCAGAACGTCGTGAGACAGTTCGGTCCCTATCTGTCGTGGGCGCAGGATATTTGAGGAGCGCTGTCCTTAGTACGAGAGGACCGGGATGGACGCACCGCTGGTGCACCAGTTGTCATGCCAATGGCACAGCTGGGCAGCTAAGTGCGGAACGGATAAACGCTGAAAGCATCTAAGCGTGAAGCCGCCTCCAAGATAAGATATCCCGCAGCAAAAGCTGGTAAGACCCCTCATAGACGATGAGGTAGATAGGCAGCAGGTGGAAGCGCAGTGATGCGTTCAGCTGGGCTGTACTAATCGGTCGAGGGCTTGACCATAACTTGGTCTCAATCTAATCCGCATTGCTCTCTTTGTTCGGTTTTTGGGGCGCGAAAAGCGCAGACAAAACGTTTCGGCAGGGTCTTTCGGGACCCTGCCATTTTTCAAATAAAAGAATATGATACGGCAGGTATTGCTGTATAATATATCAGTTTGGTCGCTGGAAGAAATGTATTATGACTTCTCACAAAGGATGCGCCTGATGAAAACCGGAACCGCCAGCAAACTCGAAAAGATCAGAGCCGCGATGTATTCCGGTTATTTTTCGTTCGGGCTTTTTGTCCTCGCGGGCTTCTTTGCGGTGACGCAGGCGCTTGAGGCGGGGCTTGTCGTTTTCGTCGTGCTTATCTGCGCCGTCCTGGTGCTGAGCGACGAGTTCGCGCCGGTCCTGCTGCCGGGATTTTTGCTGATGACTTTTATGACGAAAAGCCCCGGCGATTTTGAGAAAATGGTCGGCTTAACCTATCTGGCGGCGCTGTTTGTGCCCGCGTTGCTGATTCATATGATTTTGTACCGGAAAAAGCCTTCCGCCGGCAAAGCGTTGTACGGCCTGCTGGCCGTTTCGGTGGCCGTGACGTTCGGCGGCTTGGGCGCGATATCGGCCAGAGAATATTTCTCGGCGGCTTCGCTGTACCGCGTCATCTTTTTAGGCTTTGGCATGGCGGCCATCTACGTTTTTTTAAGCGGCGCCATCCGAAACGACGGCAGAAAAAAACTGGAGGACTTCTTTTCGCGGTTATTCTTTGCGGTGGCGCTGTTCGGCTGTTTTATGGTTTTGGCGCATTACGCCGTGAACTACCGCGAATTGATTGAAACGGGCAGGGCGCTGCCGTTCCGCTGGCGCAACGCCGTGGCTACCATGATGATGGCGACCATGCCTTTCGCCTTTTATCTTTCGCTGAAAAAATACGCTTATCTTTGGACGGGTATTCTGATTTATGCCGGCATGCTGCTGACGGGCTCGCGCGGGGGGATTATTTTCGGCAGCGTGCAGTTTTTGCTGTGCATGGTTTATGTTATTGTATATGACCAAAAAAACCGGAAGCGCAATATCATTACCTTCTCCGTTATCGTCCTGCTGATTCTCGTTTTTACCGGCCGCATTTATACCTTTTTATTCAAAACACCCGAGCGTTTGGTGGATGAGAGCACCAGCAGGCGCTGGAAACTGGTTCACGCCGCCGTCCGCAATTTTAAAGAAAGCCCGCTGTTCGGCAAGGGGCTGGCGTATACGGGCAACGCCTCGGATATCTACAAGCCGAAAAAGTTTTTCCTGCTGCTGATTGAGTCTTCTCCCTTTCAGATTATCAGCAGTTTCGGCATCCTAGGGATTATCGCGTATTCGTTCAGCCTTTTCAATATGGGTCAGGTGCTGCTGGCAAAACGAAGCAGTTTCGGTATTGCGGTGGCGCTGGGCGTGCTCGGGCTCGAGATGATGTCGCTGGTCAACACGGGTATATTCAGCCCCTTCCCCTTTGCGTTTATGCTGACGCTTTTTCTGGTGCTGGCGGAAAAATATGACCCGGCAGGAACAACCCTTCCGTCGGCGGACACGCAGGCGGTACAACAACGGCAGGGAGGCGCGCGGTGAAAACGTCCGGCAACCAAACGGCTCTCGAAAGAGCCGGCAGCCCCGAGCAGCTCGGCATATCTTCGCAGTCTGTCATCGATTTTCTTGACGACTGTGAAAAAAACGGCCTTGAACTGCACAGCTTTATGCTGCTGTGGCACGGCAAGGTCGCGGCGGAGTGCTGGTGGAAGCCCTTTGCCCCGAATATTCCGCACACGATGTTTTCGTTCAGCAAGAGCGTCACTGCGGCCGCGGTCGGGTTCGCCATCGACGAAGGGAAACTCGCCCTGGATACGAAGGTTTACGCGCTGTTTCCCGAATACGCGCCCATCATCAAAAAGAAGTGGCAGGATACCCTGACGGTAGAACATCTGCTGACGATGACCAGCGGCAAAATGACCAGCATACTCATCAACACGCAGAAGATCGGTTGGGTGCAAAGTTACCTCAGGGTGCCGTTCAAATACAAACCGGGCGAAAAGTTTGAATATGTCACCGACAACTCCTTCATGCTTGCGGCCATCGTTAAAAGGGTCACGGGGCAAGGCCTGCTTAAGTACCTGACGCCGAGGCTTTTCGAGCCGCTCGGCATCAAGACCCCGGTTTGGGAAACCAACCAGCAGGGTGTGGAAACGGGCGGCTGGGGCCTTTTCCTGAAAACGGAAGACCAGGCGAAGTTTGTGCAGTGCCTGCTCGACGACGGCAAATGGGGCGGCCGGCAGGTCATCCCCGAATTCTGGGCGAAAACCGTCGGCCAAAGGCATGTGCCGGGGACGCCCGGAGTTTCCGCCGACCATGCGTCGGGTTACGGCTATCACTTCTGGCTGAATCAAATCCCGAACTCCTACCGCTGCGATGGCGTTTTTTCGCAGCTCGGCCTGGTGATGAAGGACCAGGACATCTGTATCGTGACCACCGGCGGAGAGCCGCTGGAGGACAAGGTGCTGGAAACCGTCTGGCGCCATTTCACAAGCGGGTTAAGCGAACACCCCCTGCCGGAAAACCCGGAGACGCTGGCGCGCCTGCGCCGAAAAATCGCCTCGCTGCACATGCCCGTTCTGCCGAAAACAGGCCGCAGGCCCGCGCTGGAGCAGAAAATCAGCGGGAAACTCATCAAGTTCAGGCTTTCTGGGCTCTCGACGGTTCTGGGCACGGTGGACAACGCTATCAGCACCAAAAGGTCGGGCGGCTTCAACAACGTGCGGCTGACCTTCGAAAAGGACCGGCTGATGTTTTTCTGGACCGAAAAATACGACGAAAACACCGTCGCCGCCGGTTATAACGGCAAAAACATCGTCAGCAAAGGCGTTATCGCCGGGATGAAGTACGACTTCGCGTCGAGCTGCGCCTGGCGCGAAGACGGCTCGCTGGAAATTTGGATACGGCCCCTGCAGCACGCGCAGGTCACGAAACTCGTCTTTTCTTTTGAAGGGCAGAACGTCAGGATGAAAATGGCGTCCGAAAAAGGCTTGTTCGACCTGGCGCAGTTCGGCCTGGATTTTAAAGGCATCAGAACCGACGATTTGCTCCTGCGGCTGGCGAAGGGCGCCACGGAACTGGTGGAACCGCTGGTGGACCCGGATTTGAACGGAAGGTTTGCTTAGTCAGGCAATATATAAATTGTATGAGGGCTGTTTTCACGCGATTGGCGCAGAGACAGCCCTCATTTGTTATTTTGTTATAAATAAACGCTTGCGCTTGCCAAACGCCGCCCGGCGCTTCTCAGTACGTTTTCGCGCTGACGGCTCCCGACGGGTTGCCGTAGACATTCACGCCGTTCACGGTACGGTACGCCCTCACCTTGTAGGTATAGGTCTTGCCTGTTGTCAGAGAACCGTCAATATAGCTGAGCGCTTTCGTTACTTTCACGCGGGTATAGGCTCCGGTGGAAGTATTCAGACGATACACCACGTAACCCGTCGCGAGAGCCGCCGCATTCCAGGTAATTTTGACGCTGCTGTAGGAAGCGGAGGCGGCCTTCGGCAGGGAGGGGATGCCCGGAGGGGTCTTGTCAATATTGCCGACAACAATCGAAGCCTCCGCGCTGGCGTTGCCCGCGGCATCGAAGCATTTCGCGTAAACGGTCGCGTTGGCCGTCAGGACGAGCGGCCCCGTATAAGCGGCCCATACGCCGCCGCTGCCTGTTTTGGCCTGCTTGACAACGGCGTCTGCGGGATAGGCAACGGTCACGGTCACGTTGCCGCCGGTGGCCGTTTCCGGGTCCTTTGAGAGGGTCGGCGCTGTGGGCGGGGTTTTATCGATATTGCCGACAACGAGTGTGCTTATCTCGCTGAAAACGCCCGATGAGTTGGAACATCTGGCGTATACGGTGTTGTTGGCGGTGAGCACGACGGCCGCGGTGTAGGGAGTCCAGGCTCCCGCTCCGATCTTGTATTCCTTGACCGCCGCGTCGGCGGGGTAGGTGACGGTGACGGTGACGCTCCCGCTCGTCGGCGCCGTCGGGTTCGCGGAAAGGACCGGTTTTGCCGGGGCCGTCTTGTCGATGTTGCCGATAGCGAGCGAAACGGTGCTGGTGATGTTGCCGAACAAATCCGTGCATCTCGCCCATACGGTGCAGTTGGCCGCAATATCCAGTGGAACGGTGTAGGCGGTCCAGATGCCGTTGTCGATTTTATACTCGCGCAAATCCGAATCGTAGAGGTACTCGATGGCAACGCTGACGTTGGCGTTGGTCGGCGCCGAAGTCGACGGAGTGATGACAATGTTCTTCAAGGGAGTAAACACTTCGGCCGGGTAACCGCTCCAAAGGGCGGAAAAACCCGACGCGGAGCTGACATAACGCACCTTGAAACCGGCCGCGCAGCCGCTGAACACGCCCGTACCCATCAGCGGCGCGTTGCCGTAGAAATATGCCGTCGCGAGTTTGGAGCAGTTCTGGAACGCGGTGGAGCGTATCGTCGACACGTTGTTGGGCACGGCGACGGCCGTGATACCTGTGCAGCCCTTGAATGCGTTGACGCCGATATCGGTCAACTCGCTGCCGAGTACGATTCTGCCGACAGCCGTGCAGCCGGCAAACGCGCTTTCGCCGATGATGGTGGTGCTGTTGGGGATACGCAGCGACGCAAGCTTGGTGCAGCCGGCAAACGCGGATACTCCGATATTGGTTACACCGGCGGAAATTTTCAGCGCGGTAAGGCCGGTGCAGCCGTTAAAAGCATTGGGCCCGATGTTCGTCACACTGTCGGGGATGGTCAGGGAAGCCAGCCCCGTGCATTTGATAAAAGCGCTGTCGGGAATGGTGGTCAGAATATTGGACAACGAGGCGCTCGTGAGGCCTTTGCAGCCGGAGTAAGCGCTCGCGCCGAGCGTCGAGACGCTGTTGGGCATCACCAGGGAAGTCATCGCAGCGCAATTGAGAAAAGCGCTTGTTTTTATGGCGACCAGCGTCGAAGGCAGCGGAACACTGACCAGTTTGGCGCAGCCGCTGAACGCCTCGGCTTCAATCGACTCCAGGCCGGCAGGCAGCGACACGGCCGTCAGGCCGGTGCAGCCGTAGAAGGTTTTTGTGTCGATTTTTTTCACGCCGGCCGGCACCGTGATACCGGTCAGGCCCGTGCAGCCGTAGAAAGCGCTCGCGCCGATGCTTTCGACGCCGGCGGGAATAACCACCGACGATAAAAGCTTGAAACCGTAAAACGCGCCTTCGCCGATTGCCGTGACAGTGCCGGGGATGACATAGTCCTTGGGGAAACAGTATAAATAATGGATGAGCGTCGTCTGGTCTTTGTTGAACAGCACACAGTCGCGGCTCGAGTAATTCGGATTGTCCGCGTCGACGGTCAGCACGCTCAGCGACGCGACGCCCGCGAAGGCGTTAAAGTCGATGCTGAGGGCGCCAGAACCGATAACAACGGACGCCAGCATGGTGCAATCGCCGAACATTCTGGAGGGAACCGCGGCGACCCCGTCGCCGACAACCGCGCCGGCGAGAACGCTGCAGCCGTTAAAGGCGGAAGCCCCGACGGATTTGACGTTGTCCGGAATGGTCAGTCCCGTGAGCGCTTTGCATCCCGAGAAAGCGCTCGCGCCGATGCTTTCGACGCCGCTTCCGAAGGTGACGGAGGCGATTTTACTGCAGCCGGAAAACGCGCTGTCTCCGATGGTTTTTACCTGGTTCGGAATCACCAGCGAGGGCAGGCCCGTGCAGCCGGAAAATGCGCTTTTACCGATGGTCGCCACAGCATCCGACAACGCCAGCGAAGTCAAACCCGTACAGCCGGAAAACGCGCTCTCGCCGATGGTGGCGACATGGTTCGCGATGACCAGCGAGGGCAGGCCCGTGCAGCCGGAAAATGCGCTTTTGCCGATGGTCACCACAGCGTCCGACAGCGTCAGCGAGGTCAGCCCCTTGCAGCCGCTGAAAGCGCTTTCGCCGATTGTCACGACATCGGTCCCGATGGTCAGGCCGGTCAGGCCCGTGCAGCCGGCGAAGGCGCTGACGCCGATGAGCGAAAGGCCGGCGGGCATCGTGATGCCGGTCAGCCGGGTCCAGTTTTCAAACGCCTTGGTGCCGATTTCCGTCACGCCGGCGGGGATGGCGAAAGCTGCGGTCTTGTTGACGAGGTACTGTTTCAGAACGGTCTTTTCTTTATTATAAAGCACGCAGCCGTTGTCGATGGTCGAATAAGCCGTATTCTCGGGGTGAACGATAATTTCCTGCAGGCCGGTGCAATTCTTAAACGCCGTCAGGCTGATTAAAGTGACACTTTTGCCGATGGTTACGCTGGTGATGCCCGTGCAGTCGTAAAACGCCTGCGTGTTGACCGTCGCGAGGCCGTCGCCGATGATGACCCGGTACAGGCCGGTGCAGCCGTTGAATACGTTGGTGCCGATGGATGTGACGTTATCGGGCAAAGTAATCTCGGTCAAACCTGTGCATTTGCTGAATGCGTCGTTGCCGATTTTTTTGATGCCCGTGCCGAAATCGACGCTCAACAGGCCCGTACAGCCGTAAAACGCGTTGTCGCCGATGGTTGTCGCGGTCGGAGGGAAGGCGATGCCCGTCAAGCCCGTGCAGCCGCGGAAGGCGTTGAGGCCCACGGTAATCAGCGCGGGCGGCAGCGTCAGCGCCGTAATGCTGGTGCAGCCGCGGAACGCCTCGTCGGTGATATGCTTCACGGGGCAGCCGCCCAGTGTATCCGGGACAACGACCGTCGCGCTCAAGCCGGTGTATTTCTGGATAACAGCGACCTGGTTTGGCGCCGTGCCGGATAAATAATAGGTGTAATCCCCGCTTTGCAGCGCTCCTGCGCTGAACTCGCGCAGCGGCGCAACGCAGACGACAAGGACAAGGGCAAGCAGGACCGACAACGCTTTTTTCATGATTTCAGCCTCCCGGTGGTGATGACGACGGACGGTGTGTAAAAGCTTTCGGTATGGTCATAACGCGGCTTCGGGCGCCGGGGGATCAGGGTTTCCGCTTTTTGATTTTTTCCCAGTACGCTTTGGCCGCCAGTTCGTTTTTATTGTCCCCGTATTCGTAATACTTCGCGTTTTTCAGCGCGTCCGGCAGGTACTGCTGGTCGACCCAATGGTCCTCGAAGTCGTGCGGATACTGGTAGAACTGGCCTTTGTTTGCGTTGTCCTCGCCGTCAAAGTGCTTGTTCTGCAGTTGTCGCGGAATCGGCCCGCCGCGGCCTTCCTCAATGTCTTTCATCGCGGCGTTGACGGCGTTGTAGGCGGAGTTGGACTTCGGCGCGCTGCACACGAGAATGACCGCGTCCGCCAGCGGGATGCGCGCCTCGGGCAGGCCGACCATCAGCGCGGCGTCGACCGCCGCCTTGACAATCGGGATAATCTGCGGGTAGGCCAGCCCCACGTCCTCGCACGCGCAGACCATCAGCCGGCGGCAGGCGGAAGGCAGGTCGCCCGCCGCGAGCAGGCGCGCGAGGTAATGGATGGCGGCGTCCGCGTCGGAGCCGCGCATCGATTTCTGGTAGGCGGAAACGATGTCGTAATGCTCGTCGCCCTCGCGGTCGTAGCGCACGGGGCCCGTCGCGCAGACGTTTTCGGCGTTCTCATAAGTGACGACCCGCTTGCCTTTGCCGCGCGGCGCGGTCAGCACGCAGATTTCGACGGCGTTGATGGCTTTTCTGACGTCGCCGCCGCCCGAACGCGCGATGAGTTCCGGCACGCCCGGCGCGACTTCAATTTTATCCTTTGTTTCGGCGGCGAGGAAGTCGAAAGCGCGCTTGACGGCAGGCAGGATTTCCTGCGCGGTCAAGGGCTTGAACTCGAAAACGGTCGAGCGGCTGAGCACCGCGTTGTAGATATAGAAATAAGGGTTCTCGGTCGTCGAGGCGATGAGCGTAATCGCGCCGTTCTCGATGAACTCGAGCAGCGTCTGCTGCTGTTTTTTATTGAAATACTGAATCTCGTCGAGATACAGCAGGATGCCGTTGGGCGCGAGGATGGTGTCGATCTGCGACACGACGGCTTTAATGTCCGCCGTCGAGGCGGTGGTGCCGTTGAGTTTGACGAGGCTGCGGTTGGTGGTTTTCGCGATAATGGAGGCGAGCGTCGTTTTGCCCGTACCCGACGGCCCGTAAAAAATCAGGTTGGGCAGTTCGCCCGACAGGATGATATTGCGCAAAGGTTTCCCTTCGCCCAAAAGGTGGCTCTGCCCGACGATATCGTCGAGCGTTTCGGGGCGCAGGCGCTCCGCAAGCGGAATAGCCGTGACGGCACCTCCTCCCTATAAAAAAGGCGGACCGGTCCGCCCGCCGGCAGGTTATTGCGGGGTGATGACCGCGAGCAGTTCGTCGGTGTTGACCGAACTGCCTTTCGATACGTGCAGCTGCGCTACAATGCCGTCGGCGGGCGCGACGATGTCGTTCTCCATTTTCATCGCTTCGAGCACGACGATGACGGCGCCGGCCTTGACGGCTTTGCCCTCGGTGACCTTGACGGAAACAATGGAGCCGGGCATGGGCGCGAGCACTTTTATGCCGTCCACATCGGCGGGTTCGCGCGCGGGGGGCGGGGGCGGCGGGGCGGGCTGCGGCGCGGGTTCGGCCGCCGGAGCCGCAACGGCAGGCGGCGGTGCAGCGGCCTGCGAGGTCGAGGTAATAACGGCGTTGGACTCCTCGACTTCCACCTCATAGCGTGTCGAATTGAGGGTGATGATGTATTTCATGGCGCCTCGTCCTCCAGTTTTTTAATGCGGATAAAACGCAACCTCTCGGGCGGAATGCCGGCCCGGTCGCTGACAATCGCCATCAGCACCGCCGCGGTTTGTTCGTCGGTATCGACCAGTTCAAGGGTACCCGGCGCAGGGTCCGCTGCCGGGACCTTTTCGTCCTCCGGGGCGGGTTCGCTGCCCCCGGCGTCGGCGAGCAGCGCGGCGCGCGCGAGCGCGGCGCGTTTTTCCTCGGCTTCCTGCTTTTTATCCTTACCGAACCTACGGCGCAGATACAGCCAGAGCAGCACGGCGGCGAGAGCGCCCGCGATGATAAAGATTCCGCTGTTGGAAGCGTTGATGACAGCCCAGAGAGAAACGCAGCGAATCATCGGCATCCCTTTCTATTGCGCGATTTCGACGGAATAGGTGTAGGTCTTTTTCTTTTTGTCTTCCCGGCGCTTGAAAAACGCCAGCGCCTGGTCCGGGAACGCGATGTACGAAAGCACGTCCTCGTCGGACCGGGCGGTTTTCCCGAGGGCGGCGCGCGCGGCCGCGAGGCCCGGTTCGAGCAGGTCGGCATAGCGCACGGTGACGGGCTTTGCGTCGCCGAGCACTTTTTTCACCAGTTCGGGGTTCATTTCTCCGGGCGGTTTGCCATATTCGCCGCGGATGTAGTTTTTCACTTCGTTGGAGATGGTCTTGTAGCGTTCCCCCGTCAGCACGTTGGCCACGGCCTGCACGCCGACCATCTGGCTCATCGGCGTCACCAGCGGGGGGAAACCCAGGTCCTCGCGCACGCGCGGCGTTTCTGCCAGCACTTCCTCCAGGCGGTCGAGCTTGTTCTGCGCGCTTAACTGCGCGACGAGGTTCGAGAGCATGCCGCCGGGTATCTGGTAGATGAGCGCGTCGGTTTCGGTCGCCATGACCAGGGGATTGAGCAGGCCGCTCTTGATGGCCTTATCCCGCACGGGCTTGAAAAAATCGTTGATTTCATTGAGCGCGGCGAAGTCGAGCCCGACCTCCCAGCCCTGCTGGCGCAAGGCGTAGGCGAGCGTCTCCGTCGGGGGCTGCGAGGTCCCGCCCGAGAAACAGGAGATGGCGGTGTCGATGACGTCCGCGCCCGCTTCGACGGCCTTTTGCAGCGACAGCAGGCCCAGGCCCGTGGTCGAATGCGTATGCACGACGATGGGCACGCGCACGGCCTGCTTGAGCGCCGTGACGAGGTCGAAGGCCTCCTGCGGCCCCATGATGCCCGCCATATCCTTGATGCAGACGGTATGGACGCCCATACCCTCCATCGCGCGGGCAAGCTTGACGTAATTATCGAGGTTGTGGATCGGGCTGATGGTGAAACAGATGGCGCCCGAGGCGACGGCGCCGTTTTTAAGCGTTTCATCGACGGCGACCTGAATGTTGCGCAGGTCGTTGAGCGCGTCGAAAATGCGCACGATGCCGATGCCGTTCTCGACACTCTTTTTGACAAACAGGCGCACGACGTCGTCGGGATAGTGCTTATAGCCCAGCAGATTCTGCCCGCGCAGGAGCATCTGCAGTTTCGTGTTCGGGCAGGCGGCCTTGATTTTGCGCAGGCGCTCCCACGGGTCCTCGTCGAGGTAGCGCAGGCAAGAGTCGAAGGTGGCGCCGCCCCAGCATTCGAGGGAGTAGTAACCCGCCTTGTCAAGCAGGCCCAGCGCGCCGGCGAAGTCGGAGAAGGGCATCCGCGTGGCGACCAGCGACTGGTTGGCGTCGCGTAAAACGGTTTCGGTAAACTGGACTTTCATAGGAATCTCCCGATTATAGTGGTTAGTGGTTAGTGATTAGTGATTAGTAGTTAGCGGTAAGACGAATGATTGGCGAGCGGTGAAAATCCCCCTGTCAGCTTTGCTGACATCCCTTTTAGGCAAGGGGGACAAGGGTTATACGGCGCGCAAGGGAAACTTGGAATTCATCCGGCTTGCCTCCCTTGCCTTAAAGGGAGGGGAACCGTTTGGCTAAAGCCGCGCTTTAGCCTAGGTGGAGGGATAGTCGTTTAGAACCCCAGCTGCTTTTCAAGGTGGGCTGCAAGCTCCGCAATCGGTAAACGGATTTGTTCCATGGAGTCGCGTTCGCGCACGGTGACGCAGCCGTCCTCAAGCGAATCGAAGTCGAAGGTCACGCAGAAGGGGGTCCCGATTTCGTCCTGCCGGCGGTAGCGTTTGCCGATGGAGCCGGTGTCGTCGTACTCGACGGCGAACTTTTTGGCGAGGGCGTCGCAGATTTTTTCCGCTTCGTCCCCGAGTTTTTTGGACAGCGGCAGCACCGCGGCTTTGACGGGCGCGAGCGCGGGATGCAGATGAAGCACCACGCGCGTATCGCCTTTTTCGGCGTCGACGACTTCCTCGTCGTACGCGTCGCACAGGAAGGCGAGCGCCATCCTGTCCACGCCGAGGGCGGGCTCCACCACGAAGGGCAGGTACCTTTCGCCGCTCTCCGGGTCGAAATATTCCAGGTTCTTGCCGGAGGTGTTCTGGTGCTGCGTCAAGTCGAAATTCGTGCGGCTCGCCACACCCCAAAGCTCGCCCCAGCCGAAGGGGAATAAAAATTCAAAGTCGGTCGTGGCGTTGGAATAATGGGAAAGTTCCTTCGCGTCGTGGTCGCGCAGGCGGAGGTTTTCTTCTTTCAGCCCCAGCGACAGCAGCCATTCCCTGCAGAACCGTTTCCAGTAGGCGAACCATTCCAGCTCCGTACCGGGTTTGCAGAAGAATTCCATCTCCATCTGTTCGAACTCGCGGGTGCGGAAAATGAAGTTCCCCGGCGTGATTTCGTTGCGGAAACTTTTACCGATCTGGCAGACGCCGAAGGGGATTTTGCGCCGCGTGGTGCGCTGGATGTTGGGGAAGTTGACGAAGATGCCCTGCGCCGTTTCGGGCCGCAGGTACAGTTCGTTTTTCGCATCCTCCGTGACGCCCTGAAAAGTTTTGAACATCAGGTTGAATTTGCGGATATCGGTAAAATCGCACGCGCCGCAGTCGGGGCAGGCGATTTGATGCTCTTTGATATAGCGGGACATTTCGTCGAAGCTCCAGCCGGCGGGGTTGGCGCCGCTGTCCTCGATGAGCTTGTCCGCGCGGTGGCGCGTCTTGCAGCTTTTGCAGTCCATCAGCGGGTCGGAGAAACCGCCCACATGGCCCGAGGCGACCCAGGTCATCGGGTTCATCAGGATGGCGGAGTCGAGCCCGACGTTGTAGGGGTTCTCCCGGACGAATTTCTGCCACCAGGCCTGCTTGACGTTGTTTTTGAACTCCACGCCGAGCGGGCCGTAATCCCAGGTGTTGGCAAGCCCTCCGTAAATCTCGCTGCCCGCATAGACAAAACCCCTGTTTTTGCACAGGGCAACGATTTTGTCCATGGTTTTTTCGGTGTTGGAGAGCATGTAGCCATACCTCCCATAATAAAGTAATTCATCCTATCATAAGGCCCGAGGCCTTTTCTGTCAAGTGAAAAGGCCGATATCGCGGCCGGGGTCCCGCGCGTGTTTCCGGCGTTTCCGGCCGTTTGCCGGGCAAAGAAAAATCCGCCGGGAACGGGCCCGGCGGAGTGTTTCCGGCATTGAAAACCGGCGGCGGGAAAGCGTTCAGAACATCTTGCGTTTCCACAAAATGAAGAACGCGACGACAGAGGCGAACAGGGCGATCGCGCAGACGAAAACGAAACCCAGGAGGCTGCCCTCCCACGGCACGCCGGTGTTCATGCCCCAGAAACTCGCGATGAGGGTGGGGATGGCGAGGATAATCGTAATCGAGGTCAGGATTTTCATCACGACGTTGAGGTTGTTGGAGATGATGGAAGCGAAGGCGTCCATCATGCCGCTGAGGATCGAACTGTAAATATTCGCCATTTCGATGGCCTGCTTGTTCTCGATGATGACATCCTCGAGCAGGTCCTGGTCCTCCTCGTAGCGTTTGAGGATGCGCCCTTTGAGCAGGCGCTCCATGACCATCTCGTTGGATTTCAGCGACGTGGTGAAAAACACCAGCGACTTCTCGAGCTGGAGCAGCAGAAACAGTTCCTTGTTTTTCATCGACTGGCGCAGCGTACGCTCGGCGTCATCGCTCTTGCGGTCGATCAAACGCAGATAGCGCAAAAAAGATTTGGACGCCACAAAGAGAATCTGGAAGGTGAAGCGCGTGTGTTTGTAGGTGAAAAACTCTTTGACGCGGTTGCTCTTAATCAGGTCAAGCACCTCGTTCTGGCGCAGGCTGACGGTGATAATGTATTCGTCTTTGACGACGATGCCCATCGGCATCGTTTCATAGACCTTGCCGTCCTCGTCTTCGTAGACATACGGCACGTCGATGACGATGAGCGTCTGGTCGTTCTCGACGTCGATATGCGGCTTTTCCTCGTCGTCGAGCGGGTCCCTCAGGAAGTTCGGTTCGATCTCGAGCGCGGTCTGCACCCGGGTCAGTTCGTCTTCCGTCGGGGCGGTCAGGCAGACCCAGCAGCCGCTCTCCATATTCTCGAGCTGCTTGAGCTCGCCCGTTTCAAAGGTTTTGAAAAATTCAAGCATGCCAATCATCTCCTGTGTCCGGTTTCGGTTCGGGCTTCACTGAAGCGGGCCGGGACTTCGTCCGCCGGGAGGGACGCCGGGCACGGCGGCAGGACCGCCCCGCGAACGAACTGCGCCGCGCAACGTGCTGCCGGACCGTATGAAGGCAAAAACAAACATAAACGCCTCTTTCCCCGCAGGCAAAGAGGCGTGTTCAAGGCATGGAAAAATCAGCGGCCGTCAGATACGCAAAACCCGTGTTTCCATTGCCCGGAGAGTGCCCCGGTGCGCTGCGGAATATTCAATTCGTTCTCGGGGAACAGGATTGCCGGAGCTTTCCAAGCAAATGTCACTTCCTTGACGCGGAAAGTAGGGGTGTTCGCGTACCTATGTTACACCGCTTGCCCCGCCTTGTCAAGATAAGCGGCAAAAAAGTTCGGCAAAACCGTATTTGCCCCATATTACAGCCGAAAACGGCCGCATTTCAGCGGGAAACAGGCGAAAACGGTCAAAAACGAATTGAAAATTAAAAAAATAAGCAAAGTGCCGCCCCTCCCCGCCGTTTTTCAACCCCGCCGGGTTGAAAAAAACGCGGGGTTTCGTTACGGTCGCGGGCAGCAAAGAAAAAGTCGAAAGAGGCGGACGATGACGAAAGAAAAACGGCTCACCGGCAGGGAAAAACTGTTTTGCCTGTATTACGCCAGGGACCGCGACGCCCGCGGCGCCGCCGCCCGGGCGGGCTGCCGCGGGGAACCTCAGCGGGCGGCGGCGAAACTGCTGGCGAAGGCGGCCGTGCTCGAGGAAATCGGGCGCCTCTGCCGGGCGGACGCCGAATACGGCGAAGCGCGCGCCGGCGTCCGTCGGCTCGCGTTCGGGCCGTCGGCCGATGCGGTCAAACTGATTTTCGCCGAGGACGCGCCCGGCGGCGAGGCCATCGAACGGATGGATCTGTTCGGCGTTTCCGACATCAAGCGGCCCAAGGGCGGCGGGGTTGAAATCAAGTTTTTCGACCGGCTCAAAGCCCTCGAACTGCTGATGAAAATCGAAAGCGGGCAAAAAAGCGCGGAAGGCGGCAGTTTCCTCGCGGCGCTGAACGCCGGCGCAGCGGCCCTCGCGCGGGGAGAAGGTGAGTTCGGCGGAGTTTAAGGCTTTCTCGCCCAAACAGCTGGCGGCGCTGACCTGGTGGCTGCCGGCGAGCGGGCGTTCGGGCCGGGACGCGGTCATCTGCGACGGCGCGGTCCGCTCGGGCAAAACGGTATGCATGTCCCTGTCGTTTGTGCTGTGGGCTTTTTACGCCTTTGACGGTGTGTCGTTCGCCCTGGCGGGCAAGACGATATCCTCGCTGCGCAGGAACGTGGCCGTCCCGCTGCTCGAGGCGCTGGCTTCGCTCGGATTCGCCTGCCGCGAAACGCTCTCGCGCAACCTCATCGACGTTTCGTACGAGGGCAGGGCCAACCGCTTCTATCTTTTCGGCGGCCGGGACGAAAGTTCCGCCTCGCTGATACAGGGCATGACGCTCGGCGGCGTGCTGCTCGACGAAGTCGCGCTGATGCCGCGCTCGTTTGTGGAACAGGCGCTCGCGCGCTGTTCGCTGCCCGGGTCGAAACTCTGGTTCAACTGCAACCCCGAAAACCCGATGCACTGGTTCCACCGCGAATGGATCCTGAAAGCGGAAGAAAAGAACTGCCTGTACCTGCATTTCACGATGGACGACAACCCATCCCTGACGCCGGCTATCGTCGCGAGGTACAAAAAACTCTACTCCGGCGCATTCTACGAACGCTTTGTCGAGGGCCGCTGGGTGGCGGCGCAGGGGCTCGTCTACCCGGGTTTCGACGCGAAGGCCCACGTCAGGCCCGCGCCCGCCGGCCGCGCGGAAAAAACATATATTTCCTGCGACTACGGTACGGTCAACCCCTCGTCGTTCGGCCTGTGGGGCCTTTGGGGCGGGACATGGCACCGCGTGCGCGAATACTACCACGACGCCCGGCTGGAGGGCTGCCAGCGCACCGACGAGGAGCATTACGCCGCGCTCGAGACCCTTGCGGCGGGGGAGGACGTCGAGGCGGTCGTCGTGGACCCGTCCGCGGCCAGTTTTATCGAATGTGTCCGCCGGCACGGCCGCTACCGCGTCCTGCCGGCCAAAAACGACGTGCTCGACGGCATCCGCCTGGTGTCGGACCTGCTCAGGGAGGGCAGGCTCGCCTTCTCGCCCGGGTGCGCGGACACCTTGCGGGAGTTCGGGCTCTACCGCTGGGCGGAAGACGGCGCGAAAGACGCCCCCCGCAAAGAGAACGACCACGCCATGGACGATATCCGCTATTTCGCCGCGACGGTCGTCAGCAGCCCGGGCGACGGCTTTTTCGCCCTTGCCGCGCCAAGGGGTTCCGGCGACCGCTTTGTATGGAGGTGAAACATGGGCTTGTTCCGAAAAAAGAGGGAGGCGACTGCGGAGTGCGCCGCCGTGCAGACCGGCCGTCCGCGTCGACTGCCTTTCGAGGCGGACGATACCGCGCCGTGCCCCGCGCAGCACCGGCTCTATTACGCCCTGCGCGAAGCGGTGCCGGTCATCGATGCCGCGGTACTCAAACTCGTGCGCCTGACGGGCGGTTTCGACGTCGACTGCGGCGGGGGCGAGGCGCAGGCCGCGCTGGACGGCTTTCTTCAAAACGTGAGCGTCGGCGGCAGCCAGCGCGGCATTGAGGCCTTTATCTCGACCTATTTCGAGCAGCTGCTGACCTGCGGCACCGCCGTCGGCGAACTGGTCCTCGACGCGCAGGGGCGGCCCGCCGCGCTGTATAACGCCCGCCTCGAGGATATCGAACTCCGCAGGGCGGCCGACGGACTCGGCGCCGAGGTCTGCGTGCGCGGCGCCGGGGCTGCCGAACCGGTGCGCTGCCCGCAGCTAATCATGCTTTCGGTCCTCAACCCCCTGCCGGGTCACCTCGAGGGCACCTCGCTGCTGAGGGGGCTGCCCTTTGTCAGCGGCGTGCTGATGAAAATCTACGACGCCGTCGGCCTCAACTGGGAACGCGTGGGCAACGTGCGTTTCGCCGTGACGTACAAGCCGGGCAGCGACGCCGTTGACAAGGCCTACGCGAAGGACAGGGCGATGCAGGTGGCCAGGGAGTGGGGCGAAGCCATGCGGGCCGGCGGCGCCGTCAAGGATTTTGTCGCGGCGGGCGACGTGCAAATCAAGGTCATCGGCGCCGACAACCAAATCCTCGACAGCGAAGTGCCCGCGCGCCAGATGCTCGAGCAGATCGTCGCCAAAACGGGCCTGCCGCCGTTTATGCTCGGCCTTTCGTGGTCGTCGACCGAGCGCATGTCCTCGCAGCAGGCGGACGCGCTGACCAGCGAACTCGAGGCGTACCGGCGCGTCCTGACGCCGGTCGTCGATAAAATCTGCGCGCTGTTTCTGCGCCTCAACGGCTTCACGGCGACGGCGCGGACCGTCTGGCGCGATATCACGCTGCTCGACACGGTGGAACTCGCGCGCGCGGAACTTTACAGGGCGCAGGCCGCGCAAATCGGCAAAAAGGACGGGGAGGCAACATGACGCAAAAATGCTATATGACGCAAATCTGGGCCGGCGAAGGCGAGCAGAACGACCTGGAGCGCATCAACCTTTTTACGCGCAAGCGGGTGGAGAGCGGCGACGTTTACGCTTTCAACCTGACGCTGTGCGACAACGAGGTCGACCGCGATTTTGAACGCTTCGACTCCGACGCGCTCGATGAGCTCGCGCGCCTGTTCGTCGGCAAAACGGGGCTGTTCGACCACTCCATGAGCGGGCGCGACCAGACGGCGCGGCTTTACCGCGCCCAGGTCGAGGAAGACCCGGCCAGGCGCACCTCGGCGGGCGAGCCCTACCGCCGCGTCGCCGCCGCGGCCTACCTGCCGCGCACGGCGAAAAACGCCGACCTCATCGCCGAGATCGACGCCGGCATCAAAAAGGAGGTCAGCGTCGCCTGCAGCGTGGGCAAAGTGAGCTGCTCGGTGTGCGGGGCCGATCCGCGCCGCGCGCCGTGCGCCCACGTTCCCGGCAGGGAGTACGGCGGCAAAACCTGCTGCCGCGTGCTGTCGGAACCCGTCGACGCCTACGAATGGTCGTTCGTGGCGGTACCCGCCCAGCGGGCGGCGGGCGTAACGAAACATTATGTTGACAAAGGAGGCAAACAAATGCAGTTCGACGAACTCACGGCGCTGCTCGGCAACGCGCAGGAAAACCTGACCCTCACGGCGGAGGAAGCGAAGCGGCTCGCCGACGGCATCGCGGCGATGAAAAGCCTCGCGGAGGACGGCGAGGCCTACCGCGGGGAGCTGACCGGCGCCGTACTCAAAGCGGGCATGGCCGCCCTGCCGGACATCGAGGGCGAAACCCTCGCGGCGATTTGCGCCGCGCTGGGCGTCAAACAGCTGCGGGCGCTCAAAAGCGCTTTTGAGCCCGCGGCCGCGGCCGCGCTGCCGCTGAAACCGCAGCTTGCGCCGCAGGCGCCGCAGGACATCTCGGGCAACGAACCGTTCAAAATCTAAACGCGCGGAAGCGACAGACAACGGACACAACTTAACGGGAGGAGAAAACATGAGCATATCGTTCAAGGGCTTCGGCGAAAAAGCCGCGACCTTCAAGGCGGGGGAGGGGCTTACCGCCGGCGTGCCGGTCAAAGCCGGCGCCGGCTATACCGCGGCGCCCTGCGCGGCGGGCGACCTTTTCTGCGGGGTTTCGCTCAATGTGGACGGGGGTTATGCCGCCGTGCAGTTGAGCGGCTTCGCGGTGCTGCCCTATACGGGAACCGCGCCGTCGGCCGGTTACAACGCGCTCGCCGCCGACGGCAGCGGGGGCGTCAAGGTCCTCGAAGGCGGCAGGGTCCTGCTGGTCGTCCACGTCGACGAGACGGCGAAAACCGTCGGCGTGATGATGTAAGGGTCGACCTCTCCGGCTGCTGCGTGCCTTGCCTCTCCTTACCAAGGAGAGGCAAGGCACGCAGACGACAGATGGCAGACGGCAGACGGCAGGGAACGGCCTCTCCGGCTGTTTTGCAGCCGCCTTTTTCCCCGAAAAGCGGAACCGCAAGCGGTTTACGGGCTATGCCCAACCCTTTTGCCGCTGCGCGACATTTCCCCCGGCAGGGGAATCCCCTTATCAAGGAGAGGCGAGAAAAGGACGGCGAAATACCGCTGATAACATCCCTTTTGAAAAAGGCGGCAAAGAGCTCTGTTCTCGGCTCCCCTATGATAGGGGAGCTGGCACGAAGTGCCTGAGAGGTAGTTCCATATAACCATTAAAAAACGAAAGAAGGAAAAAATAATGCCCAGTTACGACGCCATCCGGCTTGAAAAAGGGCTGTACGCCCAAAAAGAGGGGTTCACCGGCGCGCTCGAGGCGCTCGACCCCTCGCCCCAATACAAAGGCACGCCGCTCGAGGGGCTCGACGCCTACCAGCGGCAGCTCAAGCGCTTCGACATCCGCGCGGGCGGCCCCGGCAGCGACACGGTGGAGAAGTTCTTCCAAACCGCCGACTCGGCCGCGCTGTTCCCCGAATACGTCAGCCGCGCGGTGCGCCGCGGCATGGAGCAGGCGGACATCCTCCCGCGCATCACCGCCGCCGTCACGACCATCGACGGCCTCGACTACCGCTCCATCACTTCCTCGCCGACGCAGGATGAAAAGGAACTCAAAATCGTCGCAGAGGGCGCCTCGATACCCGAAACGTCGGTCCGCACGCAGGAGAACCTCGTGCGCCTGCGCAAACGCGGGCGGATGCTCGTCGCCTCGTACGAGGCCATCCGCTTCCAGCGGCTCGACCTGTTCACCGTCACCCTGCGGCAGATCGGCGCCGCCATCGCGCGCGCCCAGCTGCGCGACGCGGTCGAAGTCCTTGTCGGCGGCGACGGCAACGGCAACGCCGCCGAAACCGCGGACACCGCCGTGGCCGGCACGCTGACCTACGCCGATATCGTGGGCTTTTGGAACCTGTTTGACCCCTACGAGCTCAACGCCCTCATCGCCGCGCCGGACGTGGCGGTCAAAATCCTCAACATCGCGGAGTTCAAGGACGCCGCGGCGGGCTTCCGCTTCCAGTCGACGGGCGGGCAGATTACGCCCCTGGGCGCCGACATGATGAAGTCGCCGGCGGTGGCGGCGGGCACGCTGGTCGGCCTGGACAAAAACTGCGCGCTCGAGATGGTCAAGGCGGGCGATATCGTCACGGAATACGACAAACTCATCGACCGCCAGCTCGAGCGGGCGGCCATCACCTGCACGGCGGGTTTCGCCAAAATCTTCAAAGACGCCGCGCGCGTGCTGAGCGTCTAAGGGGAGCGGGTGAACACGGTGATTGACCAATGGAGCGTGCTCGCCGCCCTGCGGCAGTACGCCGACATCGGGGAGCGGGGGGAGGCGGCCGCCCTCCCCCTTTGCCGGGCCTGCCTGTGCGAGGTGCGCGGCCGGCTGCGCGACGCGGCCTTTTGCGACGACGCCCGCATCGAAACGGCGGCCGCGGGCCTGGCGTTCTACCGCCTGACGCTGCGGCGCATGGGCGAGAACGGGGGAGCGGTGCGGCTAAAGGCGGGCGACGTCGCCGTCGAACGCGGCCACGAAACGATGCTGGCCGCCGCCGTCGGGGTGCGCGACGAAGCGCTCGCGCTGGCGGCGCCTCTGCTGGAAGACCGCGCCTTCCATTTCGCGAAGGTGGACGTATGACCTTTGAAGACATCGCGCAAAACACGGGCGCGCAGATATGCGCCGCCCTCCCGGGCGAAAGTTGGGGCGAGCCGTTCGCCGGCTTTATCCGCCCGCTTCGCTACAAAAACAAAATGTACCTCTACGGCGTGAACACCAAAATCGGCTACAACAGCGAGGGATATTACCTCTATCTGGGCCCGCCGAGCCCTGACCTGACGGCGGAGGAAGGCATGCGGCTGCTGTGCGGCGGCGAGCGGTACAGCGTCGACCGGGCGGAGAAGGTTCTGCTCGGGGACGAGGTGTTCTACATCTGGGCGGTGGTACGGAGGATAGTGGACAGTGAATAGTGGACAGTGAGTAGTGAATAGTGGATAGTGAGTAGTGAATAGTGAATAGTGCGTAGTGGATAACGGAAAGAAGTTTGAGTACCTCTGCATCTGTGTCTTAGTCATAACCCCTCTTCTTTTTAGGTGAGGTAAAGAAATTTCTTATTGTAAAGCGCCTAATCCTACAAGCGTCCGACCACTAACCACTCGATACTAACCACTAATCGACCACTAACCACTATCGAAAGGGAGCCTATGAGTGAAATCAGCGCCATGCCCGCGGCCATCGCCGCGTGGCTGGGCTCGGTGCCGGCCCTCGCAGGCGTGCGCTTCATCACCGTCTACCCGGCGGCGAAAAAGGCGGTGCCGCTTCAAACCAGCGTGGTGGCCGTCGGCATTGAGGACATTACCGTCACCGACTCCTTCACCGCCAACGATGAGGGCGCGCTCATCCGCGACGAATACTGCCGTCGGGCGGCGGTGAAGGTGGGTTTCGACATCCACGTGCCTTTTTCCGCCGGCGGGGCGGCCTGCTACGATATTTTCACCGACATCGTTGACTGCCTGAGTTTCGAGACCGACCTGAACATCGTCGAGTCCGGCTGCGGGGAAATCACCGCCGACCGGAACACGGACGCCTTCGTGCTCGGCGCAACCGCCCTGATCTCGGCGAACCTCTGCCCGGGGCAGAGCGGCACGCCCTTCGGCTCTTTCCTCGACAAGGAACTGCTGTGCGGCAGCCACATCCGCGACGGCGTTATTCACGTCACGCAGGCGGACAAGGACCTCTGGAACGCGCCGTTCGCCTCAGGCAGCTATTTCGGCAACGGGGCGGCCTCGCGCGTCATCGAGACGGGTTTCGCCCCGCGGTTCGCGGCGGCGTGGGCCCTGCAGATGCCGCCCGTCACGGTGGATTTTACCGCGCAGACAACCCAATCGCGCTTCGGCGCCGCGACGGCGGCGGGTGGTTCGCAGGGCATCGAACTAACAGCCGGCGGCTTTCGCCTGCTCAGCGGGCCGTCGTACGGGTACGGCAACTGTCTGCCGCGCCTCAACGAGGCGGGCGCGGCCTACGGCTACGTGTGTTTCAAATAAAAAAGAGGCGGGCAGGCGGTTTTGCCTGTCCGCTTTTTTGCCGTCCGGCCGAGGTTGACATCGCGGGCGGCGGTATGGTAACATAACTTTCGCCCAGTATGGAGAGATACCGAAGTGGTCATAACGGAACGGTCTTGAAAACCGTCGTACCGCAAGGTACCGTGGGTTCGAATCCCACTCTCTCCGCCACGAAAGCAACGGAAGCCGCCGGGAAAGCGGCGGAAGAACAGAATAGATCATTCGGTTGCCATGGAGAAGTACTCAAGTTGGTGACGAGGCGCCCCTGCTAAGGGCGTAGGTCGGGAGCCGGCGGGGGGAACGCCGCCGAAGCGCCGCCGGTGGCGGAAAAAGCGAGGCGGGGTTGGCGAGAAACACGAGCCATGCGAAGCGCCCCAAGCGAGCAGGGCGACAATGTTTCGAGAGGTTTTCGAGTCTCCCTATACCAATAAAAACTCGAACGGCTGTTCCGCTGTCAGCAAAAACGATATAATTAAATCAAACAATGTTGCCATGGAGAAGTACTCAAGTTGGTGACGAGGCGCCCCTGCTAAGGGCGTAGGTCGGGAAACCGGCGCGGGAGTTCGAGTCTCCCCTTCTCCGCCACATCATCAACCACGGTTGATACAATGAACCCCATCTCATTTTGAGGTGGGGTTTGTTGTCGATGTGGTTGTAAGCATTGATAAATAAAGGATTGCCCAACAATACCCAATATTGGAATATGTATGCGACCATCGTTCCTGGCTCTGGAATCATCGCATTATTACCTATCGGAATAATACTATTGTTTCCAATTTGGAAATGCAACCCCCTCCCACCTTTCGTGCGGGAGTATAGGGTTTCGTGCAATACTATAAAATAGAACAACGAACTAAAAGCGGCAGGTTGAAATAAGGCAATTCCCCATACCTCTCATCGTCGCCTCCCCAAAACCTCATGAGCCCACTCAGGTCGCTCCTCAGCGTTGCCCTATCCTGTACATGAGTAAAAGCAATTTCATCATATCGTAATGTCAAAAATTAAACAACTGAACTATTTAAAAATGTCATTGACATGGGGTACACATCAGCTGGAATTGAAAAAAGGATTATTGATTAGGCAGTAAGAAAAGCTGACAAACGATATTCTCTGAGCAAAAATACGCCCATAATTCTGAACCCTTGACTGAACTTGTCAAACTTTAAACGGTGTAAATTTCAGCCATATAAAACCGCCCAAAAAAATGACGCACAACCATTGGAGCATATCATATTCCACCTTCACATGAAAACTGTCTTCCGCGCCAGTTCCGGATGGTGCTGTAATAGTGACAGGGTACTCACCGCGTTCCATGGCGTACCATCCCTCAGCAGCTATGGGATCGAAACTGCCATCGCTTAGGGCAATGTTCAAGTCCCTTGGTTCATAGGTTGTTTTTGCGAGAATTTCATTCCATGGAATAACGCCATGATAACGAACTTTGATGGTTTCTTTCGGGAGACTGAGCACGGCGGGGGCGGCGGTAATATTGAAGCTGCCGGTATAATAACCGCCAACTGTGGTTGCAGCCACATAGACGGTTTCGTTGGCTTCGAGATGTAAAGAAACGCTGTGTGCATAAGAGCAGTCAAAGTACAGCGCGTGAACCGGTTGACTGGCATCATATACATTATGGCGACGTACGACAATATAAGGATGCTCCGTGGTGTCGCCGGTGATGTTAAAGCTGTACCAACCATATTCAGATGTTGTGAAAACAAGAGCCTTTGCTTCATGCTTCTGCTGAATAGTGACTTCTTGTGCTTGTCCCTGTGTCATTTCAGTTGTCAATTGTGCAAACCCATTCCACAGAAACGAAAAA
>Ga0116186_1001185_pt1 | contig 27253 bp, 23 predicted proteins | sample AD_JPNNA4_MetaG_FD_89806 | JGI IMG/M metagenome (GOLD analysis project Ga0116186, IMG submission 89806) | Active sludge microbial communities of municipal wastewater-treating anaerobic digesters from Japan - AD_JPNNA4_MetaG | ecosystem: Engineered > Bioreactor > Anaerobic > Digestate | place...
CCTCTGGGTCATTATTCTCCCTGTTTCTCTGGTGTCCTGGGAAAGCGCTATAAACAGATGCTCTGGCCCCACAAACTCGTCCCCAAGAGAGTTTGCTTCTTCCTCCGCCCTTTCAAGCGTGGATTTTGCCCTTGGAGTGATATAAATCTGCGATCTCGTGGTGGCCTGGGTTGGGTGTGGATGGCTGGCCAGCATTTTTTCCACTTCCTGCAAAATATCCTTCCAGCCTTTTCCAAGATTTGAAAGTATTTCCCTGACAATACTGTCTTCCTTTTCAAGCAGCGCGATAAGAAGATGTTCGTTATCAAGCTCTATGTCATGGTAACGTTCAAGCACCTGCTGTGCATCAGACATAACATCTTTTAGTGCATCAGTATAACGCTCAAATTTCATCCTTCACCTCTCGAACAATGGTAATTTGGACGCTTGTTTCAGTCCTTATGATTATCCTTTTCCGTTTCAGCATCATGAGCGCGTAAGAACAGGAAAAACAGCCGCTGAGATGGTTTGCCATCGCAAGTGAAAGTAGGGGATCAAGTTCCCCCCTCTCATACAGTGCCAAAAGTTTCAAAACATCATTGCATCTCATTTTGGACTGCCAATTTTAGGCCTACCGGAGTTTTCAGTCAACGCCATAGGCATAATTCCTTCTTTTCTTTGGTTTTCTGAAACAGAGGAAAAACTCGGCCAGACACCCAATCCCAATCGAAAGAACAATTCCCTGGGCCATGTTCATCATGAAAAAGAACGGCCAGATGTAGCCGCCATGGAAGAAAAATGCATCAATGATGGCCCACAGCAATGTTAGAGGAATCCCCACTATTCCAACGAGACCTACAAATCTGAGCCCAAAAGCGCCGAAAATCCCAGGCAGAAGGCCCAAAACAACAAGGCCGGAAAGGATATAGCTTGAGAATGGCGGGGAGGAGATCCCAACAACCAGCCAGCCAACAAGGCCAAAGGCGGCGCCACCGAGAACGGCGAGCGCCAGCCAGGCCAGAGTCAGTTTATTCAATGGACCTTTCTTTAACTTCGGCAAGTATCCTCGCCTCGAATTCTTCAGTTGTCATTTGCCCCAGATCTCCTTTTCCATGCCTCCTGACCGACACCTTCCCGGCCTCGGCCTCTTTGGCGCCAACCACAACAACGTAAGGCACCTTTTTAAGTTCTGCATTTCTTATTTTGGCATTCATCCTGTCCGAGCCTTCATCAATTTTAACTCTTATGTCAGCATCAAACAGTCTGTCTTTTAAAGATTTGCAATAGTTGAGAACACCGTCAGTTATTGGTACAATGACGACCTGGGTTGGTGCCAGCCACACCGGAAACGCCCCAGCATAGTGTTCAATGAGGCAACCCATGAAGCGCTCCATGGAACCAAGCAGGGCCCTATGGATTGTATATGGCCTGTGCTCTTTGCCATCTTCTCCGGTATAGGTAAGATTGAATCTTTCAGGATTGTTGAAATCAAACTGGCAAGTCGTGCACTGCCATGGTCTCCCAAGGGCATCGACTATCTTGATATCGATTTTTGGCCCGTAGAATGCACCACCACCCTCATCAACATCAAACGATAAACCCATTTCATTTAGCGCTTCTTTCAGGGTGCTTTCGGCAATGTCCCATTTTTCTATTTCGCCAACATACCCCTCTTTCGGCCTTGTGGAGAGGAATACTTCATATTTTTTGAAGCCAAATGTTTCGAGCAAATGGATGGCGAACTTGACCACACCAACAACTTCCTGCTTGAGCTGTTCCGGAGTGCAGAAAATATGGGCATCATCCTGCGTAAAACCTCTGACCCTCAAAAGGCCGTGAAGGGTCCCTGAACGTTCAAAACGATAGACAGTACCCAATTCTGCAGTCCTGTATGGCAGGTCCCTGTATGATCTGACCTTTGACGCATAATTGACCATGTGGAAAGGGCAATTCATTGGCCTTGCGTAGTACTCTACAGTTTCAAGCTCCATTGCAGGATACATGTTGTCTGCATAAAAACCCAAATGGCCCGATGTTCTCCAGAGGTCGGCTTTTCCAACGTGAGGGCTATAAACGATCTCGTAGCCCCTCTTCCTGTGCTCCGTCCTCCAGAAATTTTCGATTATTTCCCTGACTACAGCGCCATTCGGCTGCCAGATTACTAGGCCACCACCGACATGCTCGTCGATGATGAACAGCTCAAGCTGTTTGCCAAGTATCCTGTGGTCTCTTTTTGCTATTTCTTCGAGGCGCTTGATGTGCTCTTCCAGGCCATCTTTTGTCGAATAAGAGGTGCCATAGATTCTTGTGAGCATCTGCCTCTTTTCGTCACCCCTCCAGTAGGCACCAGCGATGCTCATGAGCTTGAAGTGCTTGATGTAGCCGGATGATGGAAGATGTGGGCCCCTGCATAGATCGATAAAATCGCCAAGCTCGTATATGGAAACGGTTGGATCAGGTATGTCCTGGATCAGCTCCACCTTGTAGGTGTCACCTCTTGCCCCAAAAAATGCAAGTGCATCCTCTTTTGTCATTGTTTTGCGCACAAATTTGATGTTCTCGTCCGAGATCTTCTTCATCTCGGCCTCTATTTTTGGCAGGTCCTCCTCAACCAATGGCTTTGGGAGATCAAGGTCGTAATAAAATCCGTCCTTGATTGACGGGCCAATGGCAAATTTGGTCCCAGGGAAAAGCCTGTTGACTGCTGCAGCCATGAGGTGAGCCGAAGAATGGAGCAGGATGTCTCTTCCTTCAGGTGAATCGATTGCTATCACCTCAAAATTCGTGTTTTCCTCAAGCATGGTGGAAAGGTCAGCCAGCTTGTCGCCAATTTTTGCAGCAACAAGATTTTTTGTCGGTATTTCCAGCGCTTTCAGCGCCTGGAATATATTTGAGCCCTTTTCTATCTGGGCAGATTTTCCTGAACAGTTAACACTAATCATTGTTCCTCCTAGAATATTTTTACATTGTTGATTTCAAGCTCATACTCGCACCCGAGAAACTGGGCAGACTTGCGCATCGCCTGCATTCTTGAGGCAAAAATCTCAAGATAGTCGGCAGTGCAGGCGATCTGGGGGTCAAGGCGAAGTGAGAGCAAAACTTTGCCTTTTGAGGCAGAAACATTGCTCTCGAGCACTGCATAGTTGACCCTATCATGTATATCGGTCTTGATGTCGGCGGTTGGCCTGACTCTTGACCTGTTTACATCGCTCTTGTCTGCAATGATGGTCACGGCCGTTGTGACAGTGGAAATGACGGGTTTCTCGTCATCGTCATGGCACGAAATGGCTGTGATAACCCTTGCAAGCTCCTCGGGCAAAAGACCATGCTGCACCAGAAAAGGAGAAACCAGTGTTGCACCCAGTGGGCCATGGTTTTCTCTTCCGGTCAGGTTTCCGATGTCATGAAGAAAAGAGGCAGCGCAGGCGACATCGGTCTCCCACTGGGACAAGCCCAGTCCGGAGCATATCTTCCTGGCCGCCTCACAAGTGACGGTGGCGTGCCTGATACCATGCTCCGTATAGCCAAGGGCAGCTATCTGCCTGTCCGAGGCCTTCAGGAGCTCGACAATGTAAGGATCGTTTTCAATCCTGTCCAGTTGAATCATCTTCTCTCCAATTTAGCCACTTTGACGCATACTGGTCAAAGGTTCCATCAATTATAGCGTTTCTTGCTCCATCCACAACACGCTTAAGGAAATGGAGGTTGTGTATTGATGCGAGAGTGGCGGCAAGCATTTCTTTTGCCTTAAAAAGGTGCCTCAGATAGGCCCTGGTATAGTTCCTGCAAGTGTAACAATCACAGCCCTCTTCTATTGGCCGGAAATCCTTTGCGAATCTTGATTTTGAAATGGAGAGTGTTCCTTCTTTTGTCATGACTGCGCTGTTCCTTCCAAGCCTGGTTGGCAGGACACAATCAAACATGTCAATTCCGGAGGTTATTCCCTGAATGATTCCAGCAGGGTCACCAACACCCATGAGGTACCTCGGTCTGTCCTTGGGCATCCTGGGGACCACAACATCCAGAATCTCCCCTGCAAGCTCAAGCGGCTCACCAACAGACAGCGAGCCAACTGCAAAACCGTCAAAGTCCATGGAAGTTATGGCATCACATGACCAAGCCCTGTCAGTAAGTTCAAAACCACCCTGGGTTATTCCAAAAACAAGCTGGTCAGGTTTTGATCTTGCCTCAAGCGAACGCTTCGCCCACTCATGGGTGATTTCCGTGTAATGTCGGGCTTTTTGCTGTGCAATCGGGTATGGTGTGCAGATGTCCAGCACCATTGCTATGTCTGAACCTAGCTTTTCCTGGATTCCTATTGCACTCTCCGGGGTGAGAAAATGGGCTGAACCATCAAGATAAGATTTGAAATGGACACCTTCCCTGGTTATCTCCCTCAGACTCGCCTGGCTCATGACCTGAAAACCACCTGAATCGGTGAGAATCGATCCATCCCAGTTCATGAACTTGTGAAGACCACCAGCTTCATGAACAAGGTTTTCGCCTGGCTGGAGCATGAGATGGTAGGTATTGCAAAGAATCAAGCCAAAACCAATCTCCTTGACTTGCTCTGGTGTCAATGCCTTTACTGTGGCTTGCGTTCCAACCGGCATGAAAACTGGCGTCTTTATTTCACCATGTGCAGTTTTCAAAATACCGGCCCTTGCCCTGCCGTTTGACGCCTCAAGTTTGTAGCAACTCATTTGTCTTCGAGACGCCTTTCTATTAAGTCACAGACTTCCTGTAGGGTAAGGTTTGTCCTTGCTACACTGGTATCAAACGCTGCTTTTGCAACTGACTTGGCGACTGCCTGGGCAACTCCTTTTGCGAAGGGCTCTATTATTATTCTGTCTTCCCTCAGCTCGTTTTCTGGAAGCAGGTTTGCGATTGTCATCGAAGCCGCAACCTTCATTGCCTCGTTGATGACACGTGCTCTGGAATCAAGAGCACCCCTCATTATACCAGGGAAAGCAAGCAGATTATTTACCTGATTACCCAAGTCAGACCTTCCTGTGCAAATTATTTTTGCTCCGGCTGATTTTGCCTCTTCCGGTGAAATGTCGGGATCAGGGTTTGAGAGGGCAAAAACGATCGGATCTTTGGCCATTTTTTTAATGTCTTCGCCAGCGACAAGGCCAGGGCAGGCAAGCCCGATAAATATATCAGCGCCAACAAGCCCCTCGTGGAGTGTTCCCTTAAAATTCTCTTTGTTCGTTATCTCGGCAAGTTTGTATTTATAAGGCATCATGTAGTCGGTCCTTCCCCTGCAAATGACACCCTCGCGATCAAATAGTATGACATCACCAATTCCTGCGGCAACAAGCAATTTGGCAACAGCTGAACCAGCAGCACCCGCACCTGAAATGATGACTCTCTGGTTTTCTATTTTTCTGCCAAGCAGCTTGAGTGCGTTGTATATGCCGGCAAGCGCAACAACAGCCGTGCCGTGCTGGTCATCATGGAAAACCGGAATATCCAATTCCTTAATTAGTATCTCTTCTATCTCGAAACAGTGAGGTATCTGTATGTCCTCAAGGTTAATTCCGCCAAATATGGGTTCCATTGCTTTTACGGCCGCAACAAATTCCTCATTTGTTCTTGCTTTCAATGGTAGAGGAAATGCGTCAATTGCACCATATTCAACAAAAAGGGCGCATTTCCCTTCCATGACTGGTATCGATGCCTCAGGGCCTATGTTTCCCAATCCCAAGACACGACTACCATCGGTCACTACAGCTATGGTATTGCCCTTTATTGTATAGTCATAAACAGTCTCAGGGTTTCTATATATCTGCCTGCATGGTTCGGCAACCCCTGGGGTGTACCACACCGACAGTGCGTGCTTTGACCTGAGATCGTCTTTTACATCAACCCTTATTTTGCCTTTGTGCAAATGGTGAAGCTTTAAGGATTCTTCGTCAAATATACTCATGTTTCATCTCCTTGGTTTCCTGACGGGTGAATATGATAGGGAAATGCCCTAAAATTGAAAGTCAAAAATCATTTTTTTACTTGACTTCATTTTTTGCGGGACTTAGAATTTCCAATCAAGTGATGGCATGCGCTGTCCACCTGACGGACGATCCTCAGGTCATGACGCAAGCGGTACGCAGATAGTTTTTTAAGTCGCACCAGGCGACAGGAGGTATGCAATCGAAAAGAAGTTGCGCACAAACAAGGAGATTCGTGCACGCGAAGTGCGAATGATTGACGATGAAGGCAAACAGGTTGGAATCGTCGACATAAGAAAAGCACTCGAAATGGCGGTCTTGAAAGGGCTTGACTTGGTAGAAATATCACCAAATTCCGATCCACCAGTATGCAAGTTGCTAGATTACGGAAAATACAAGTACGAGCTTGAAAAAAAAGTTAAAGAAAACCGCCGCAAACAGTCTTCTGTGGAAATAAAAGAAATGCAGTTTTCGCTATCAGTCGACGAGAACGATTACCAAACCAAAGTTGGCCACGTAAGAAGGTTTCTGCTCAACGGTCACCGTACAAAGGTTGTCATAAGATTCAGGGGCCGCGAGATGATGCACAAGGACCAGGGACGTGCCCTCCTTGACCGTATCGCAAATGAAGTCGCAAGCCTCGGGACAATCGAGCAAATGCCAAAGATGGATGGAAGACACATGCACATGATGATTGCCCCGACAAAACAAAAAGAGAAGGAAATAAAATAAGAGAGGTGATGTATGCCAAAACTTAAGATTAGATCAAAAGGCTCAGCAAAAAAACGTTTCCGCGTCACCGGAACCGGCAAGCTCCGCAGTCAAAGCCCCGGCTTTGCCCACTTGCTTGAGAACAAAAACAGGGGAGAGACGAAGCGCAAAATGCGCCTTAAAGATGTCGACAAGACAATGATTCGCCTAATGAAGTGCCTCCTCCCGGTTGGAGTGAAGGGACGCAAGATCAGAAACGAGAAAAAGGAGGACTAAGAGATGCGCGTAAAAGGTGGAATTGTTGCGAGACGCAGGAGGAAAAAAGTATTAAATAGGGCATCAGGTTTCTTTGGCGCTGCCCATAGGCGCTTCAAAATAGCAAAAGAGCAGGTTCTTCACGCTGAAAGATACGAATTTATTCATAGAAGGCAAAGAAAACGTGATTTCAGAAGGCTCTGGATCACAAGAATCAATGCTGCAGCAAGAATGAATGGAATCACCTACAGCCGTCTCGTTGCCGGACTCAACGGTGCTGGCTTTGAGATCGACCGCAAGATACTTGCAAAGCTTGCAATCGAAGATGCAAACGCCTTCACCAAGCTCGTGGAGCTTGCAAAGGCCAACCTCAAGAACTAGATGCCGAGACTTTTTGGCACCGATGGTGTAAGGGGAATAGCGGGAGACGAGCTCAACGAGGAGCTTGCCTCCCGTCTTGCTTTTGCGGCATCCCAGCAATTTTTCACAAAGGACGGAAAAGTCCTGGTCGGGAAGGATACAAGGCTTTCAGGCGATATGATTGAATCCGCACTGGCAAGCGGTTTTGTTTCCGGCGGGTGTGATGTTATTTCGGTAGGAATAATACCAACACCGGGCCTTGCAAGATTGTGCAAGGAAACAGGTCATTTTGGGGCCGTCATTTCGGCGTCCCACAACCCCATTGAATACAATGGAATCAAGTTTTTTTCACCGCAGGGCGTAAAACTTAGGGATGAGGAAGAGGACGAGATAGAAGCGAGAATGTCCCAAAAACCAAACGGCCACACAAGGGGTACTTTCACAAAAAATATTAACCTTTGTGAACGCTATTGCCAGGACATTGCTTCTTTCTTCAATCTCGATATGGGAGGCAGAAAAATCGTCCTGGATTGCGCCTATGGCGCCACTTATGCCGTGGCACCCAAACTTTTTAAAAGACTCGGAGCAGATGTTATTGCAATCAACGCTGAACCGGATGGATCAAGGATAAATGTCGATTGCGGCTCAACAATGCCACACATGATGTGCAAAACTGTCCTGGAACAAAAAGCAGAGATGGGTTTTGCCTTTGATGGTGACGGCGACAGGTGCATCGCCTGCGACTCGCAGGGCAGGATTGTCGACGGTGACAAGATGATGGGCATCCTGGCCAAATATATGGTAAAAAAGAACCGTTTGCCAGGAATGGCCATCGTTACAACTGTCATGACTAATCTTGGTCTTGAAGAACACCTTTCCAGTTGTGGCATAAAGATGGAGAGAACAAAGGTCGGCGACAGATATGTTCACCAGAGAATGACCGAAAAAGGCCTCAATCTGGGCGGAGAACAGTCCGGCCACATAATAATCGCGGACAGAACAACGACAGGCGATGGGACGCTTTCGGCCATTTCCCTTGTTGAAGCCCTGGAGGAAACAGGCGCAAGCCTTTCGGACGAGCTGGACCTGATTCCTGAATATCCACAAATCCTCCTGAACGTGAAAGTCAGGGACCGCGAGGAAGCAATGAACTCTCTGCTGGTTGCAGAACTCACCCAAAAAGCCCAGGAAAAGCTTGGAAAGCATGGAAGAATCCTAATTAGATCTTCTGGCACCGAGGCCCTGATAAGGATAATGGTTGAAGCTGTCGATGAAGCGCTCTGCAAGGAAATCGCTTTCGACACGACAGAGAAAATAAAATCCAGATACGGAGTATGAACCTAAACCCCGACCATTGCTGGTCGGGGTTTTTAATTTTAGGCCCAAAAAATGACAAAAATATCCCTATCACAAGCGAAACAGACGATCATAAAGTGCCAGTTGCTTGACAAACCGGCAGGCAAAGGCAAAGCGGGCGCGCTGAAGGCCCTTGAGCACCTTGGCTATGTCCAGATTGACACCATTTCTGTCATAGAGCGCGCCCACCATCATGTTTTCTGGTCAAGGTGCCCCGATCACAAAAAAGAGCACCTTCATGAACTGCAGGCAAAAGATAGAAAGGTCTTTGAGTACTGGGGTCATGCGGCATCTTTTCTTCCAATGTCCGATTTCAGGTATTCGATTCCCGTAATGGAAGCACACAGACAAAGAGACGATGTCAAAACAGTGCTTGATACCTATAAGGAATTATCAGTGCAAGTGCTGGACAGGATAAGACAGGAAGGTGCTCTGTCATCATCAGACTTCGAAACACCAGAGGATTTTGAAAGGGGCCCGTGGTGGGGATGGAAACCGGCAAAACAAGTGCTGGAGGCGCTTTTCTGGACAGGTGAACTGATGGTGTCACACAGGAAAAACTTCCAGCGATACTATGACCTTCCGGAGAGGGTTATCCCGTCTTCGACAAACCTGGAAAAACCGGACGAGGGCAAGCTTGCAAAGTTCAGGGTCATGGCGGCATTGAGAACGCTCGGTTTCGCAAATATCCAGGACATCTGCTGGATGAGAAGGAACAAAATCGCCATGAAAAAAGCCCTGCAGGAGATGATCGAGGAGGGCGAAGCAGTCGAGGTTGAAATTGAGGGGCTGGACGGCACATACTATTGTCTGGCGAACAACCTTTCGGTTGGCGAGGAAAAGAACGGCCTCAACTGCAATATCCTTTCGCCATTTGACAATGCAGTGATAAGACGGGACCGGCTGGGGAAAATATTTGATTTTGAATACTCTTTTGAATGCTACGTCCCACAAAACAAAAGGAAATTTGGATATTTTGCCCTTCCGATATTTTTGGGGACAGATTTTGTTGGTCTCCTGGATGCCAAAGCCGAGAGAAGATCCAAAACACTCCTTGTCCAGAAAATAATGCTGGACAAAAAAGCCACACTTTCAAAACCACTCGACACGATCGCAAAAAAACTAGCTGATTTTGCAAAATTCAACGGGTGCGAAAAGATATCTGTCCTGCAGGCCGAACCACAAACACTCGGGCCAAAACTTGAGAAATTGACAACTAGCAAAATAAATTTATAAAAATACATATCTAGCTATATATCTTAATTAAGCATCGGGAGAGGGGCATGAGAAGAAACAGATGGTCGGGAGTCAAGACAATCGCCATAGTGGTCATAATAGTTGGTGCTATAGCGGCTTCTTCAATCTTTATAGCAAGCTATTACAAAATGAGCCATGCTGACCACAGATTCCATAGTATAAATTTGGTCCACCCGCTAAGTGAACACTATGTAAAGGGCGACTTTATCAAATGGGTTCCTACCAATGACCCTACAGATCGTTACTACCCAGTATTGCTTGATAATAATAAACTGGTAATTTGCAGAAATGAGCTCTTCCAGGAAGTAATTGGAACAAAAACGCTCCCTGGAAAAGCAGTTTCAGTTTTTGATTTTGAATCGATTGATATACCAGATCTTTTTATGGTGTGCGAAACAAAGACCGGCAATGAACTCCTGCATTTGGATGCCAATCTGGATGTAACATCAAAAGTCAAAACTGAAGGCAACAAGATCATCGGTGGGTTGAGTGAAAAGAGAGTGCTGTTGCTGCAAAACGAGGACACAATATTTCTTTATGACAAGAACCTGAAATTTGTGTCCCAAAAACACCTGGACAAAAAAACAATTTTCCCAAAAAATGTCAAATTTGGCAAAATTACTCCAAAAGATTTTCTGGTTGGCTTTGATGGATCCAGTATTCTGAGTTTTGATATGCTCAATGGCTTTAAGACAATGAATACTGTCGCTATCTGTGAAAACTCCAATATGAACGAAACCTTTTTCAAGCCTTTATACTTTAATGATTTCGTTGACAGCTACATGCTTTACAATGGCAAAACGTTGTATCTACTGGATGAAGCTTGCAAAATACTAAACAAGGTTGACCTGGAGGGTGCCAGGGAGAGCTATAATAATAACATATATCCCTTTAAAGGTGGCTTATATTATTTTAGCACTCATAAAAATAGAAAAAATAAATATCTTTCGAAAGTTTTGGACAATGGCGAATATGAAACGATTCCATTAAATTCAGCTAGAAATGATTATTTTTTAAAAAAGATACCCAAAACTCCACCTTATTACACTTCATATGCACCATATAGAACAGGATCAGGTGACTGGTTTGAATTGATGTGTTATATTTATGAACGTGATGGCATGCATAAATACAATCTTGGGGATTTTGGACGACGCATTTTCAAAATCATCAGCGATGACACAGAAGTACTCATGATAACAGAGAGAGGTTTGGAATTAACAATTTTTGGAGATGATTATATTAAACCTGTTGAAATAATAGATATGAATAAATACTAACAAATCGGTGACAAATTTAGCCAAGCTTTGAACGTTCCTGGTACCCCTGAAGGCAATGGGTGGCAGAGGTCTGATAATGCTCCTAAAACAGTCCAGTATTAGAGCAATCTATATTTCTCAAGGTTTGCACATGCACATGCAACAACTTACCCCTTCTGCATTGATAAGTGCACCTTATATTGTAAAATCTAACCAATGTTTGTTCATTTGCATAACCATTCCGAATTCTCGCTCCTGGATGGCGCCATAAAGGTCTACGAGATGGCGGCCAGGGCGGCAAAGTTGGGCATGCCAGCCATCGCATTGACCGATCACGGGACAATGTATGGTGCAATTGATTTCTACAAGGCATGCACAAAACAGAAGATCAAGCCGATCATGGGTTGTGAGTTCTATGTAGCACCCCAAAATATGGAATCAAAAGAAACCAGGAGCGGGATGTACCACCTCGTTCTTCTCGCTGAAAACAACAAGGGCTACGAGAACATCATGAGGCTTGTGACAGAGGCCAATATCAGGGGTTTCTATTACAAGCCAAGGGTCGATTATGATACGCTGGCAAAATACTCGGAGGGTGTTCTTGCTCTAACGGCCTGCATCTCCGGCGAGGTGCCTGAAAAACTCCTGCTGGACGACGAGGAAGGTGCCAAAAAAGCTCTCGGCACATACAAGGAGATTTTTAACAACAGGCTCTGGGTCGAACTTCAGGACCACGGGCTGAAGGAAGAAGTCAGCGTAATGCCGAAACTCATCGAGCTGGCAAAAAACTTCGAACTGCCGGTTGTTGCAACACAGGACGCCCATTACCTTGAACACGCCGATGCCGAGGCCCATGACATCCTTCTCTGTATTCAGACGCTTTCGAAGCAGGATGACCCTGACAGGATGAAATTCGCCAATGACGAGTTTTATCTCAAGACCCCTGGGCAAATGCAGGAGCTATTCAAATGGATACCCGAGGCGGTCACAAATACCCTGGAAATAGCCGATCGATGCAATGTCACAATCGAGCTGGGGAAACCCCACCCGCCAAAATTTACCGATATTGGTAATGACGATCCGGAGGCACACAAGCAATTTCTTTGGGACCTTGTAAACAAGGGTGCAAGCTGGAGATTTGGTTGTGCCATTTCCCAGGACATCAGGAACAGGCTCGATTATGAGATGAGGATAATCGACCAGACAGGTTTTGTTGACTATTTCCTGGTCGTCTGGGACTTCATAAAATACGCAAAAGACCACGATGTTGGCGTTGGCCCAGGCAGAGGCTCAGGCGCAGCATCGCTTGTTTCTTATTGTCTCAACATAACTGATGTAAACCCTCTTGAATACGGACTGTTTTTTGAGAGGTTCCTGAACCCCGACCGAATCTCACCACCTGACTTTGACATCGATTTTGACGATACAAAAAGGGACAGGGTTATAAAGTATGTAACCCAAAAATACGGCGAGGATTCTGTTGCCCAGGTTGCCACATTCGGCCGAATGGAGGCCAGGGGAGTAATCAGGGACGTTGGAAGAGCGCTCGGCTTCAGCTATGGTGACATGGACAAGATAGCAAAACTTATTCCATTCGGGGCTGAGCTGGAAGAGGCCCTTGCCGGTGTTCCACAGCTAAGGGAAATCCAGCAGCAAAACGACCAAACCAAAAAACTTTTTGAGGTCGCAAAAAGACTTGAAGGCGTCGTGCGCAATTTCTCCACCCATGCCGCAGGCGTCGTAATGGCTGACAAGCCCCTTTACTGTTATGTCCCACTTCAGCTTGATAAAGAAGGAAAACGCGTCACACAATTCGAAAAAAATGCCGTTGAGGAGCTTGGAATACTAAAGGTAGACTTCCTCGGCCTAAGAAATATTTCTGTAATAAACAACGCCTGCGAAACGATAGGCAAAAAAACTGGAGAAAAACTGGACATTGACAAGGTTCCGCTTGATGATCAGGCCACCTATCAAACGCTCCAGTCTGGCGACACGATGGGTGTTTTCCAGCTTGAATCCTCTGGTATGAGGCGCTACCTGAGGGAGCTCAAACCAACCGTAATACAGGACATCATAGCCATGGTGGCGCTCTACAGACCGGGCCCGATGGAGTTCATACCCCAATTCATCGGAGGTAAGCATGGTGAAGTTGTTACAAAATATCTTGATCCGTGCCTTGAGCCAATCCTTGAGGGGACCTACGGCGTGGCCGTATATCAAGAACAGGTCATCCAGATAGCAAGGGATTTTGCAGGTTTCACACTTGGCCAGGGTGATATTCTCAGAAAAGCTGTTGCAAAAAAAATCCCTGAGCTCCTTGCCGAACAAAAGCGCCTTTTTATCGAGAGGGCGTCCCAGAACGGCAAAAATCCTCAAATAGCAGAAGAGGTGTTTAAATTCATCGAGCCTTTTGCAGGATACGGTTTTAACAGGGCTCATTCGACATGCTACGGGCTGCTTGCATATAAAACAGCCTATCTAAAAACACATTACAAACTTGAATATTACACGGCTATTCTCACCTCATATGTCGGTAACGAAGACAGAATCAAGGAAATGTATGAGGAATGCAGGAAATCGGGCCTCAATGTTCTTCCACCCGACATAAACAAATCTGAATGGACATTTGAAGTCGAAGGAGAAGCAATCAGGTATGGGCTCGGTGCCCTTAAAAATGTCGGTGAAGTGGCCGTCGAGGCCATCATTGCCGAAAGAAAATCTGGCGGTCCTTTCAAGAACTTTGAGGACTTCCAGAAGAGGTGCGAAGGAAGCAAGGCCAACAAAAAGGTCATTGAGAGTCTCATAAAAGCGGGCGTATTTGACGCCTTCAACGAAGACAGGGGCCATCTGTTAAAAAAATTCTCAAACGGTGGCGGGCAAATGGCATTCTCGCTTTTCGCCCCACAGAAGCAGGAAGAAGAACCACCAACACCAAAAGAAGAAATACTGGCGATGGAAAAAGAAATAATGGGTTTCTACATGTCGGATCACCCGATGAGACCCTATGAAAAATACATTGCTACAATCGACCATACCGACATTGCCGCGCTGGGAGAGGTTGAAGAGGGAAGCTCAATCGTCATTCTTGGGATAATCACAAGCTTCAGGAGGGCAAAATCAAAAAAAGGCAACCCGATTTCCACATGCACCCTTGAAGACTTGACTGGAATATGCTCTATAACGGCATTTGGAAAGGCTTACGAGACACTCTCTGACCACCTTGAGGACGAAGGAATAGTGATGATAAGGGGGAAAGTCGAGAGCAAGGAAGGCCAACCAAAGATTATCGCTGAGGAATACATAAAAACGATAAACACTTCCGACATTCAGGTTTCAAAAGGTGATGAAACGTTTGTAATAAATGTCCAGGTGAACCTTGAAACCCAGTACCACCTCCTTGAAAAGATAAAGAAGCTGGCAATGTCAAAGGGTAACGGGCAAAACCCCCTTGTGCTGTTCCTGGCCAAGGGCGGGCAGAAAATAAGGATGGAGACAGACAAAGAATGCTGGATCGCAGACCATTCGGTCATACCAGCTTTCAAGGAGCTGGTTGGCCCAAACCAGGTTTGGCTTTCAAAAAATTGAGGTGGTGAAGATGAAAAAAGTGGCCATACTGACAGGCGGTGGCGATTGCCCAGGGCTCAACCCCGCAATATACGGCGCAACAACAAGGGCCTTGAAAGAGGGATATAAAGTATTTGGCATCCTCGAGGGCTGGAAGGGCATGATCGAGGGAAATTTCATCGAACTCAATCGTAAAGCTATTGAAGACATAGTGGGCCATGGAGGAACTATCCTTCGCACCTCAAGAACAAACCCGTTCAAAAGAGAGGGCGGCGTCGATGCAGTAAAAAAGACTTTTGAATCGCTTTCGCTTGACGGCCTTGTGGCCGCTGGGGGCGAAGACACGCTTGGAGTGGCATCAAAACTTTATGATATTGGCCTTCCGGTGGTTGGTGTGCCAAAAACCATGGACAATGATCTCTCGGGAACAGACTCAACATTCGGATTCGATTCTGCAGCAACAGTTGGAATGGATGCCGCAATGAGGCTGCGTGATACGGCAAAATCCCATGGAAGGGCCCTTGTTCTCGAAGTCATGGGAAGGCACGCGGGATGGGTGGCACTTTACACAGGAATATCAGCTTACGCAGACTACACAATGATTCCGGAAAGAAAATGGAGCTGGGACGAAATTTGTTCCAAGGTTTCAAAGGCCCATGCAGAAAGGGGCTATGCCATTGTGGTTGTTTCGGAAGGCGTTGAGCTTGCATCTGGCCAATCAGAGACTGACGAATTTGGACATACCAATCTGGCAAAACAGGATGTTGGCGAAAAGCTAGCCGAAGAAATTGGTAAAAGAACAGGGATCGAGACCCGCTCTGCAAAGCTTGGGCACATCGAAAGGGGTGGTCCGCCAACACTCTTTGACAGGATGCTCGGAATAAGGGCCGGGATAGCGGCCATGGAATGGCTCCTCTCAGGGGATTGCGGTATAATGGCCGCACTCAGGGGCAACGAGATTATAAAAGTCCCACTCAAAGACGCGGTTGGGTCACTCAAAACAGTCACTGGTGACTGGATCAGGCTTTTGGAGGTGCTGGAATAAAAGCGATTTCAAAGCTTCTTAGCTCGATAAGATTCCAGGTCGTATTTTTTCTTGTTCTGTTCATTATTGCCGGAGCCCTTGTTTTCAGATATATAGCATCCAGCCAATCAAAAAAGACCCTTGAAACCGAGCGTTCAGAAAAATTATCAGACATCGTTTCAAAAATACCTGCCGATTTTGATGGGAAAATAGATGCCCTTATCGCCAATTATGACCAGTATCAGAAGACAATAAAGCAAAAACCAACAAAAGATGGCCTCATAATACACATCAAAAGGCTCTCGCCAACCTTAATTGGCGACCTTGCCGCAATAAGGGCCAGCTCCTATGAGTCATCTTCTTTTGGTTTCGTTTGTCTGGACAACTCTTTTGACGGGAAAGCACTAATAGGCAGCTCAAACAGCTACAAAAACAGCTGGTACCCAAGGCTTGTAAAACTTTCGCTTGCATTCCCGCCCTACATAAAATGGCAAAACTCGGTACTCCCAGAAATAAATCCATATATAACAACCACAAAAAAACCTTCCAAGGATGGCTCCTCAGCCATTGGTTCAGCACTCGGGACAGACTATATGCTCGAGACTGATAAAAGTGGATGGGAACCACCAATAATGCTTGTCTACGCCTCGCAATCATACGAGCGGATGGACGAAGACATAGGAGCAATCGAGAAATCAATCGGTAACTGGATCTGGATAACCCTGATTGTTGGAGTATTTTGTGCGATCCTTCTCGGATTGAGCATATCCTCAAGGATTATCTCAGTCAAAAGGGGCATCGGCAATCTTGCGCTTGACCTCACAAAACCAGTCCCACATGTTTCAGGCGAGCTTGGCGACATAGCCGACGCAGCAAACAAACTGGCTATCGACCTCATGAAATCAAAGAGCAGGTCGGAGAGGGTCCTGGATTCCGTAAACACAGGTATCATGGTTGTTGGCTCAGACATGAAGATAATTCAGGCAAACCCATCATCATTAAAAATAGCTAAGAAAACAAAACAGGAAATCATTGGATCTGATATTAGTGCAATAGGGGAACCTGGTGAAATTGCCAAATCGGAGGTTGAAAAGGCAATAAAATCAGGTTCTGTGTGGAGTTCCGGTTCCGTAAAAGTAAGAGGATCAAACGAGACAAGATACGTCAATATGAGGGTCGTTCCAGTCCAGATGGCGCAAGAAAACGAGGCCATCCTTGCAATTCAGGATGTAACAGAAAGCGTGGTCAACACCCTTGAAACAGAAAGAGACGCTTCCCTTGCAAGACTCGGCCTGTTCACAATGGGTATCGCCCATGAAGTCAGAAACCCCCTCACCTCAATAAAAGGCTTTGTCCAGCTGCTTGAGCGCAAACTAAAGGACCGTGACGAATCAAGGTACCTCTCTCCGGTAATGAAAGAAGTCGAAAGGCTCGAAATCCTCATCACTGATCTTCTTGAATCATCAAGACCCGGACCGATCAAAAGGAAAGAGGTCGATCTCAGCAAACTTGTGAATGATGTCCTGGCAGGCCAGGCAAACAAGCTCACCGAGGCTGGTGTAAGGATTTCAAAAGAATGCAGGCCTGGCGTCATTGCCAATGTTGATGAAAAGAGGTTCCACCAGGTCATCCTGAACCTCATTCTAAACGCAAAGGATGCGATGCCAGAAGGTGGCACACTTTCCCTCAAAACAGGTGAAAGCGGGGAATGGTTCCACATTGAAGTAAGAGACACCGGCATGGGTATCAGCGAGCAGGATGCAGCAAACATTTTTGCGCCATTCTTCACCACAAAGGCATCTGGCACCGGCCTGGGACTTTCGATTTGTGATCAGATTGTCAAATCCCACGGTGGATCAATTTCTTTCACATCAGATGAAAATGGGACCACATTCATTGTAAAGATACCCAAAATAATAAAAATGGAGGACTAATAAATGGATTACAAAGTGGATATATCAAAGATAATGCTTGGTCTCAATATCATCATTATTGGGTTGTACATACTTTTGGGAAATACAGGAGTGGTGGATTTTGGCTATCTGGCATATTTTATCAAATTCTGGCCGTTGATAATAATCACAGTCGGTCTGGACATGATCCTTCGCAATTACAACCTTGGCTATATCGGTTCAGTGATTTTTTCCATTTTTCTTGTTCTGGCGATAATTGCATCCACCAACGGGCCTGCCGGCACATCGGTAAGAAAATTCCTTACCGTGCCAGAAAACCCAACCTCCTGGTCAAATTATTGGGGGGAATGGAACATCAATATTTTTGACTTCACACCGGCCGAGACAAAATCTTACTCAGAGAAACTTGATCCTGCATCAAAGGCAATCGTATTCGACATGTCTTCACCCAGGATAAAAAATGCCTCCATCATACTCAAGAAATCAACGGCAGTTTCAATAAAATATGACATCATGCCCAGATCAAAGATCAATGGCGAAGCAAAACTCGCCATGATAACTGACTTTGACGGGAGCCTTACAGTCAAGGAACCTGAAAAAATCGATGTAGATATGAAAATAAAGATGGAGGTTCAAGTCCCGGAAACAACAGTATGCATCTTCAGGGGCACCCAGGGTTCAATCGAAATACAGGACGACTGGAAGGGTGGCCTTGACTTTGCTGGTCTCACAAACTATTCGATCAAGACAAAAAACCTTGACCAGAATTTTGAATTCAAGACGGTTTCTGGCTCCATAAACATAGGATCAGCAAAAAACATGAGGGTTGAAACAGGTTCCGGAAATATCAGAATGGAAGGGACTACTGGAGAACTCACAGCAACAACAATATCAGGCTTAGTCGTTGTTAATTCATTCGAAAACGGGACAATAAAAACCACTTCAGGTGACATAAGTGCAAAAAATGCCGGAAAGATAGAAATAAAAACGATCTCTGGGGATGTAAAGGTAGAATCGGTGGGCAGCATGATGTCCATCTCAACAACATCAGGCGACATAATGATCGGGGAATTCAACTCAAGCTCTAGCTCTTCAAAGATTTCTTCTATATCTGGGGATGTATCAGTCGGGCTTGGAAAACAGGCATCGATAAAGGGTGAGTGCTCATCAACAAGTGGCGACATCAATCTCTCAGGCTTGAGAAGGACAGAATCTGCAAACGGATTCATGTTTGGCGATGGGAGAGGTTCGCTTGACATTTCAACAACATCAGGCGACATTTCAGTTCTGGAGAGATAACGTGAAACACAAATACAACCCGCCAGGGACCAAAACAGCATCAGCAAAACCAGTGAAAACTATTTCAAAAACCAAAAAACAATCGCAAAAAGCAAACAGCTTCAGGTTCTGGACAATACTCATCGGGTCAATCATCCTGGTTGGCAGTATCGTCTTGGCAATCGCGCTCAGTAATGGACAAAACGGAAAAGCAACACCAACAGGCAATCCGGTTTCAGTGCTCCCAAAGCTTGATCCATCAAAATTTTCACCAAAAGCCACCGATTTCACGCTCAAGGACACCGAGGGAACGACACACAAACTATCCGATCATGGTGGAAGACCAGTATTTTTGGACTTCACAGCATCGTGGTGCGGCTGGTGCAAAAAACAGGCCCCGGACATGAAAAAACTGTTCCAGAAATATGGAAGCACAGTCCAATTTTTCGCTATTGACGTCAACGAGCCTCTGAATGTCGTCAAAAGCTACAAAGATGAGGAATCTGCTCCATGGCCCTTCCTTCTCGATGAGAATGGACAGGTTTCAGCCCAGTTTGGCGTAAAGGGGTATCCTCACTACATACTGCTTTCCCCAGATGGAACAATCAACAAGATACAAAGCGGCTACAGCGAAAGTTTCTTTCAGGATTTCTCCAGCGCAATTGAAGGAATTATTCGTTGAAAAACTCAGGATGGGTGGTATTATGTTGAATGTCTCAAGCGGGCAGGCAATCGCGGGGTTTAGTGCCTCGAGGAAAGTCCGGGCTCCGCAGAGCAGGGTGCTGGGCGCAAGCCCAGTAAGCGCAAGCTTAAGGAAAGTGCAACAGAAAATATACCGCGCCCCAAAAGGGCGTAAGGGTGAAATGGCGGGGCAAGGGCCCACCGGCATCCGGGCGACCGGATGGCCATGTAAACCCCACCCGGAGCAAGGCCAAATAGGAGGAGGTCAAGGGCTGCTCGTCCGTCTCCTCGGGTAGGCCGCCCAGAGAAATGATTGCCCACGACAGAACCCGGCTTACAACCCGCTTGGGACAGGGAGAATACCATCACACCCCGGTCATGCTCCCTGAAGCAATGGCTTTCCTTCGCCCCGAAAGAGGGGGAGTATATTTTGATTGCACATGTGGTGAAGGAGGCCACTCAGAGGCCATTCTTAAGGCATCACCCAATTCAAAAACAGTCTGCATGGACCTCGACCTCAACATGCTCATGGTGGCAAAAGAGAGATTCAAAGAGTTTGAGGGTCGCACATGGTTCGTCCACACAAATTTCACCGATATAGATAAAGCGGCATCTCTGACTAACGTTACAAACTCTGATGGCATCCTCATGGATCTTGGCATTTCAATGGCCCATCTCAAGGGTGAAAAGAGAGGCATCACGTTCATGGAAGACCAGCCACTGGATATGAGGCTTGATATAAACAGGGGTGAGCCGGCATACTCGATACTCTCGAGGATCAAATTCGAAGAGCTGGCCAGGGCCATAAGCGAATACGGCGAGGAGAGGTTCGCCGGAAAAATAGCGAGGGCAATTATCAACACCAGGGAGAAGGAACCAATAAATACAACAGGCCAGCTGGTCAAGATAATCAGCTCCGTTGTACCAAGGTCCGGTAGAATCAACCCTGCCACGAGGACTTTTCAGGCGCTCAGGATTTTGGTAAACCAGGAGCTGGAAAGCCTTGAAGAGGCAATCCCAAAATGCCTTGACCTGCTTGGCTGGGACGGAACTCTGGTTGTGATCTCCTACCACTCCCTGGAGGACAGGATCGTAAAAAACGCCTTCAAAAATGCCGCGGACAAAGGGTTTGAAATCCTCACAAAGAAACCTTTGTGTCCCTCCGAAGAAGAAATTGAAGCGAACCCAGCTTCACGCTCTGCCAAGATGAGGGCCATCAGGAGGAAGGGTGGCTAAGAAGAAAAAGAAGAACAAAAAAAGCAGAAGGGTGCTTTTATTTATTGCAATAATTTTCGCAGTGTGGTGGATATGGATGTATTTCTCGAACCATATGCAGGCAGTCAAGCTGGAAACCGAAATCGCCAAAAAAATTGACCTCAAGGAACAGCTCCAGAGGGAGCTGGCTGACCTGAACCAGAAGCGCAAGGAAATGCTTTCTCTTGGCGAAATAAAGGAATATGCCACAAAAAACCTGGGCATGGTTGTGTCTTCAGGAAAAAGGTTCTTCCTTCCTGACCCGAGAATCCTTCCGAAGGACCAGAAATGAAGCAGTTCAGGCCAAACACCTTCAGGCTTGGTTTTATGCTTTTTTTGTGTGTTGCACTTTTTGGAACACTTTTTGCAAAACTTTTTATTGTCCAGTTTATAAATGCAAACGAATTCAACCAGAGGGCCAAACAGCAATATCGCAAACCCAACGAGGAAATACCAGCCACAAGGGGCGAAATCTTCGACAGGAACGGCATCCGGCTGGTCACAAATTCCATAACATACGACCTTGTCTGTGAGCCTGAGAAAATATCGAACCCGGACGGTATGGGCGAGGCAATATCAAGTGTCATAGGAATGGAACCAAAAATAGTCCAGGATAGACTCAAGGGAATTGGCGGCACCAAAAGCTACACCATAATAAAGAAGAACCTGGACTCGAAAATTGCTGACAAGATAAGATCATTTGGGTTCAAGGGAATATGGCTTGAAACAAGATTTGTAAGGTCATATCCCCAACAAAACCTTGCATCTCCACTAATCGGATTTACAGGCAATGATAATCACGGAAAATACGGACTCGAAATCGATTTTGACAAAGAACTCTCGGGAGAGAGCGGTCTCAGGACATACCCGATGGACTCCAAAGGCATAGCAGGAAGGACCTATAAAGTCTTAAAACCAGTCATCAACGGAAAATCGCTCTATCTGACCATAGACAACACAATCCAGTTCGTTGTTGAAGAGGAATTGGAGCGTACCTGCAAAGAGTGGAACGCAAAGGGTGGCGCATGTGTCGTAATGAATCCCCAAACAGGCGAGATTATTGCTTGCGTATCATATCCCACATACAATCTGAATGATGCGCTCAACTCAAACGACAATCAGAGAAGAAACCGCGCACTCAACTATGTCTACGAGCCAGGATCGGTATTCAAGGGCATAGTCACTGCGGCGGCCCTTGAACTGGGCAAGATAGATGACAATTTCACGGCCGATTGCGCCGGTCGAACAGTTTTCAAGGGTTATCGGCTCTTCTGTAACAACAGGCATGGCCATCAGGAAAAACTTGCAGAAGAGCTCAAAAATTCCTGCAACATGGCCTTCATGAAGATAGGCCAGCTCATTGGCAAAGATCTGTGCAGGTTCGTCAATGATTTTGGCTTTGGGAAAAAAACTGGTACCGGGGCTCACGAGGAGTCCGGCCTCGTCAAGAATTCCTGCTCCTGGGACGACGTCACGATAGCAACTGTCTCATACGGACAGGGAGTCAGTGTCACCCCGCTCCAGCTGGCGCAGGCATACTCTGCACTGGCAAATGGCGGAGTCCTCATGAAACCGATACTGGTCCAGCAAATATATGACCCCAACAAAGGCACTTTCGAGAGGAACGCCCCGCAACCAATCAGGCAGGTCGTATCAAAAAAGACTGCAGACCATGTCCTCAGACTTCTCACCGAAGTCGTGGACATGAAAGAGGACGGCGTCCACCAGGCCAAAATCCCCGGATATTCTGTAGCGGGCAAAACAGGCACTACCCCAAAAACAACGGCAAGCGGAGACTACCAATTCAGCAAGTTTGATTGCAGCTTTTGTGGCATAGTACCTTCTGATCCACTCGCACCACAAAAATTTGTTGTCCTTGTCGCAATTGACGAACCGTATAAAACAACTGCAAGTGGCGGAAGGATAAACCCTTTTGGCTCGACAACTGCCGCTCCATGTTTCAAGAGAATAGCAGAACGTATACTTTCAGACCTCAGGATCGCACCCAAGGAGATAAAATGAGAGCAAGGGAACTTTTTGAAAAAGCTGGCCTCAAATATGATGGGCCAGATTTTGAAGTTTCAAAGATTGTTTTTGATTCAAGGAAAGCTGGCAAGGGAAAGGTTTTTGTCGCCCTCAGGGGCTCCCATACTGACGGCCACAAATTTATCGACAAAGCAATCGGGGCCGGTTCTGAGGTTGCAGTTTCCGAAGAGGCCGGCATAAACAGGATTGTAGTTCTAGATACAAAAACAGCTCTGGCAAATCTTTCACACGCTTTCTACGGCTATCCATCCAGGAGCCTGAAGCTTTGCGGTGTGACAGCAACCAATGGCAAGACAACCACCACACACATGATTGCACAGCTCCTCAGGGGGGTCGACCCAAAAGTTGGCCTCGTGGGCACTGCCGGTCATTATCTTCCAACTGGCAGAATACAGCCGGACATAAGCAATCCGACAACAACCCCTTACCCAACAGTCATCGATGAATACCTCTCCGAAATGAAGGGGGCTGGCTCAAAATATGCCGTGCTGGAGCTTTCAAGTTTTGGGCTCGAATGCGGAAGGGTCATCGGCCTTGAATTCGATGCCATCGGCATTGGAAACATAACCCACTGCCACCATGCCCTCCTTCACGGCACACATGAAAACTACGTCAAAATAAAAATCGATTCACTTGACCTTTTAAAACCTGAAGGTGTCGCAGTGCTTAACATCGAAGACCAGCATTACGAAGACGCACTGTCAAAAGTAGGGGGGAAGAAAGTTATCACATTTGGTGCAAAAAAAGGCGACATCCACATTGCAAGTTTCAAGCCAACCCTGAAAGGTTCAGAGGTAATGGCGAGCATCTTTGGAAAAACCCACACATACAGACTGAATGTGCCAAGTGTTGCCAATGCGCTCAATTCGCTCTGTGCCATAGGGATTGTCGAAGCGTTGGGGGTCCAGTCAGCCCCACTCCTTGGTTTGCTCGAGCAGATGCCGGAGATTCCAGGCAGGTGGAACTGGATTGATGAATGCCAGCCATTCACTGTTGCCATCGACAAGGCAAACACACCTGCAGCGCTTGAAACAGTTGCAGAGCACATGGAATCAGTGCATCCTAAAAGAAAGATCATCATCACAAACAACGTCGGCGAGGGTGACCCAAAAGCAAGGGAAAAGCTGGCCGAGATTGCATCCAGAACATGCGACCTGACAATAATCACCTACGGCGTGGCAAAGGGTGAGGACATTGACTCGACAGTCAACCAATTTGCATCATTCATGGAAAAGCATGGTGGGAAGTACAAAATAATCAAAGACAGGACGGAGGCCATCCATTGGGCCATAAACCAGGCCCAGGAAGGTGACTTCATTGCCATACTTGGAAGAGGGGACGAAGATGGAATGTACATCAGGGGCCAATGGTTTGAGGTAGACGACAGGGTCGAGGCCAAAAAGGCTCTGAAAGCAAGAGGTTTTGAATGCAACTGACAATAAAAGAGATAGCCAGTCTTTTTGGCCAGGAGTTAGATGGAAGGGACACCGAGGTGGCGGGGTTCTCCATAGATTCGAGGGCAACAAACCCAGGTGAAGTGTTTTTTGCCATCAAGGGCCAGAATGTCGATGGTCATGAATTTGCATTGCAGGCCCAGGAAAAAGGTGCAGTGCTTGTTGTTTGCGAAAAACCGCTCCAGGTTGGTATCCCGCAAGTCATTGTCCCATCCACCGAAGAGGCCATGATAGCACTTGGCTCGTACTACAAAAACAAGTTCGATTGCCAGGTAGTCGGGATAACGGGTTCTGCCGGAAAAACCACCACCAAGGAGCTGACTGCCCAAATGCTTTCTGCTCGATACCAGGTGGCCAAAAACGAGGGCAACCGCAATACCCCTATCGGACTCCCGATGGCGCTGAAAGCACTCGAAAATGACACTGAAATTTTCGTAGCAGAGCTTTCTGGTTCGTTCATGGACGAAATACCCAAACTTCTGAGGATAGTGAGACCAGTTGTTGGTGTCATAACAAACGTTGGCCCATCACACCTTGAAACGCTTGGCGACATTGACGGCGTGGCAAAATCAAAGTCCCAGCTCATTGAATCATTGCCAGTGGGCGGATTGGCGGTCCTGAACGCAGATGACCCAAGATGCAAAGAAATGTCATCAAAAACAAGGTGCAAGAAGGTAACATTTGGCTTTGATCCTGAAGCTGATATTCAGGGAAGGCTGATTGACGGCTTGATAACAGTCAAAAGTTGCGGAAAAGCATATACCTTCAGACCACACCAGGACTCCATCCACTTCATGTATGATGCACTTGCATCAATGGCAGTGGCAACCGAATACGGAATCCCACTGAAAGAGTGCGTTGAGGTGGCCGCCGATTTCAAACCTGTCGAGGGTAGGGGTACAATCATCATCAATCCTACCGGAGTGAGAATCATAGACGAAAGCTACAACGCAAATCCAGTTTCAATGAAAGAGACCCTTCGTTCCCTTGCTGCCAAACCAGGGAGAAGGTTTGCAATACTGGCAGACATGCTCCAGCTTGGTGAAGATTCGGAAAAGCTGCACCAGGAGCTTGGCGAATTTGTTGCATCACTACGCCTTGACGGGGTCTATTTATTCGGTAATCTGTCAAAACGTTTGGCCCAAAACTGCCCCAGGTCACTGCATTTTGAAACAAAAAAGGACCTGCTGGATGCTATTTCACCGCGTTTATCAAGCGGTGATTGGGTCCTGGTCAAGGGTTCGAACGGCATGGGAATGAAAGAGGTTGTCCGGTCTCTGGCAACCCATGCAAATAAGGAGGAAAGATGATAGAGAAGAACTGGATATGGTTCCATGACCACTTCGGGAAGGGCGAAGAGCACCATCATGCAATCACTAGATTTATAGCCCAGGTTGATACGCCATTTCAGCATGTTGAAATAGGCATTTCGCCATACTTTGGCAAGATGATCATCATTGACGGTGACGTTCAGTCGTCAGTTGTTGATGAGCACGTTTATCACGAGCTCATTGTTCACCCTGCCCTTTTCTCACACCCGAACCCAAAATCCATATTAATCCTTGGTGGTGGCGAAGGCGCAACACTGAGGGAAATCCTGAAACACAAAACCGTAGAGCGCGTTGTCATGTGCGATATTGATAGGCAAGCTGTCGATCTCTTCAAGACACACCTTCCAGAATGGCACCAGAACTCATTTTATGATCCAAGGGTCGAGCTCATCCACGGAGATGCAAGGGCCTATCTGGAAAAAGCTCCAGATGAAGAATTTGATGTGATAATTTCTGATCTCACCGAACCATATTCTGGCGGTCCATCCCAGAGACTTTTCTCTGTCGAGTGTTATGAAGAAATGGCAAGGGTGACTGGCCCGGATGGCGTCTATTCGGCACAGGGTTCACTCCTCAGGCTCCAGACTTATGAAGTTCACCTTGTCATCAAGACAACATGCCAAACTGCATTCCCATATGCAAGATCATGCGCTGGGTACATTCAATCCTACGATACGCCCTGGAGCTTTATAACCGCAACCAAAAAGCAAATCCCTCCAATTGATAACAGGATCGATGAACTTATAGCCGAGAGAATCAACGGCGATCTGAAGTTCTACGACCAGGAAGCCCACAACCACGCTTTCTCTCTCCCAAAGGACATCAGGGCCCTGCTTTCAAAAAAGATCGATCCAATAACTGACAGCAAACCATTCTCCCGCGAATCAAAATCAATAGACATGTAATTTTCAGCAAACAACCGAAACAATTAAAAAGCCCCGTGGTTGAAATCACGGGGCTTTTGTTTTATACAGAATTTTTTAGAATTTTGTTTTGCTGGAGAAAATTATCCCCTTTGACCTCATTGCCGGAGCAACAATGCCATCATGGTACCTTGTTACATTCTCCACCTCTTCAACACCGGCAAAGATCCTGATTATTGAGTCAGTGACTCTCATATTTTTGAGTCCGGAGACAATCTTTCCGTTTTCAATCAGGAAAAGGCCATCCCTTGTCATTCCGGTAAACTCCTGCTCGAGCGGACGCATGATGTTTGTGTACCAGAACCTTGAAATCAGGACACCTTTTTTGATCTTTGAGACCATTTCATCAACAGTTGAAGTTCCGCCTTCGACAACAACATTGAGCGCCAAAGGATGTGCTCCACTTGATGCCGGAAGGGCATGACCAGTATTCTTGTGACCGGTTTTTGTTGCATAATACGAATCATAGACCACGTCAACCGGAACGCCTTTATCAACAAGGACCATTTTTGACTTCGGGAAACCCTCAAAATCAAAAGACCTCGTTGAAGATCTTGGATCAAATGGATCATCAACAATGGTTATCTTGTCGGAAAGTATCTTCTTGCCAATGTTGTTTGCAAGCCAGCTCCTGCCCTCTTCGGCTGCCCTGGCAGA
>Ga0116186_1001189_pt1 | contig 27212 bp, 36 predicted proteins | sample AD_JPNNA4_MetaG_FD_89806 | JGI IMG/M metagenome (GOLD analysis project Ga0116186, IMG submission 89806) | Active sludge microbial communities of municipal wastewater-treating anaerobic digesters from Japan - AD_JPNNA4_MetaG | ecosystem: Engineered > Bioreactor > Anaerobic > Digestate | place...
GAATTATCTTTTATGGATCTTATCTGCATTTTTGCCGAATAATTTGTTAAATCTAATCCGGTAAAAGTTAAAGTCCGAGTCCACTTACTATATTGCCTTATATTTGTGTTATACGTCTTAATATCAGACATTTTTATTCTCCTTCTGTAAGGGTTATAGTTGACTGCAGAACTCCTGAAGAATTATATTTTTTCACCGTTGCACTTGTCAGATCGTACAGGTAAATGTTACCTGAATCGTCTACAGCCATAGCGTTTACCATGACTACTTTTTTAGCCCCCAAAGTTACATCATGCTCAATACTTTCTGCGAATGGAATACTTGTTACCGTTGCCATGTTTTTCAATCCTTTCTTTTATATTCTTATTTTTGTTCTATTTCTATTCATTTGTTTTGTTACAGCACTTTCAATTATATTTTTTACAAGCTGTTTCTGAAGTGGCGTAAAATCGTTTTTGTGATAAATCAGAGGAACGGAGAGTATAACTTCCGGATCTTTTGATTTGAACCAATCAAGTGCCGAAATATCAGGATGGGCGAACATAAAAAATCCTGATAGGTCGTGACTTTCTTTACCTTTTATCCTAATTCCGTGAGAAGTGTATTCATAATCATGAATTATGAGTTTTTCTGTCTCCGTATCAATAAGACATTCTCTATTATTCCATATGGCTTTCTGCATATATTTTCTCCTAAAAAAGGTAAAGGCAGGAACCTGCCCTGCCTTTAGAAAGATTTATTTTAAAATTATTGGAATAATCCATAACTCTGTAAATCGTCGATTATTGAATTTACATTTTTCTTGAGATTTTCCAGGTCAATGGCCACGGTATTTAAATCAGTCACACTGGCAAGGTATTCAGAGGTTGAAGCTATTGCAGAAAAAGAAGTTGCACATGAAGCAACAGTTCTTGAAGCTGTTGCATAAGTCTGGGTATAAGCAGCAGGCTTTTCAATTGGCGTTGCACCTTGAAAACCGGCTTTATTTCCACTGTGTCTGATATCTCCTGATACGGCTAAGGTAGATTCTAATACTGTAGCACCTTCTACGGTGGCTGTTCCCGAAACCGTTATATTGCCGTCAATGGTTTTTTCTTCTTCCATAATTGCCTGAATACCTTGAATTGCTGTTTTTATTGCTGCTATATCAGTAGCAACATTTCCTTCTACCTTTATTTTTCTTGCACCTGTTGTTACATCGTGTTCGTTCATGTTTATTTATCAGTCCTTTCCTTTTTTTTTAGATTTTTAAATTAAGGTAAAAGTTGCCTCCTTTCTTTATAAATTTATAATTTTTATATTTGGAAAGTATTTTGCAAATCTTTTTACTTCTTTTTCCCCGGGATTACCAGGGATTGGAATTGCTATTATATTTTTCTTTAAAAAAATTAATTCTGAAATAGTATTGTAGCTGCCGGCAGTTATTACCGTATCAGCTAAAGAGAAAAGTTCCATCAGATTTTCTTCGAAAAATACGGACTTTACCTCGGAAAATATCTTCCCTTTATAAGAAATGCCATAAATAAAGATTAAATCAAATTTATCGTTGTAATTATTGAATATATATCGAAGGATTATCTCTGTTTCAAGCCATTCACCGGTAGAAAACGAGGCAGCCATAACTGGTTTTTCTCCGATTTTATACTTTGCTTTTATCTGTTCTATTTTACTACCGTCTATTTCTCTCGTAATCAGGCCTGAAAAAAGTTTTTCTTTCTTTATATATTCGAATTCAGGACTCATTTCTTCGGGATATGGAAGAATTATTTTCTCGAACTTAAAAGTATTTATTTGGTGTTTAAATTCTTCGTTTAAATGGATTAAATATTGAGGAATTTTAAGTTTTATGGCCACATTATAAAGATCATAATTTACTCTTAGGTCGTGAATTATCAGGTCTATTTTTTCCCTTAAAATTAATTCTTTGAAATTTTGAGAAATAAACCCATAAGGAAAATATTGTTTTTTCGAGATTGGCAATCCCGAAGAGCCAGTTAAAATTATTTCAGGGAACTTCTCTTTTAAAGCTTTCCCGCGGGCAAGAGTTCCGAAGCAGCAGGGGCAATTAGAGAGATTAAGTATAATCTTATTTTGCTTTATTAAATTAATAAATTCTTGACTTATGCCCATGTGCCATTCCAACCTCCGTAAAATTTTCCAGTTCTATAGAAACCACACCGTCCCCAGTTATATCCTGTGGAAAAATGCTTCACGGTAGGAGAAGAAGGTGTGTTGAACTGAGCCAGTCCCTTAATTACAGATCTATCGTAATTTCCATCAGGTATATCAAGGTTTACCTGAATTCCAAGATTATCAGGATCTTCAGGATTAATGGCAGTATCGACAATATACGTTACAGAGTCGTTTTCGCATCTTCTGTTATCAAGGATTATATCTTCTCCGTCTTGTTCCGTGATTTTCACGTCAAAAGATTTATCAGGGTTTGCTCTGATTAATTCGCCTTGCTTTGAATTTGTATTTCCACGAGCTCTATCTTCCGCTATTTGATTAATTGCATCTACCTGCTGAAGAATATCGTTCATATTAATACTGCTCCTTGATATGATATTGGCATATTTCCGACTGTGCAGATCGCCCAAATACTATCCTTCTTAATCTGCAATTCCAGTTTTTCTTATTTCCTCTGTCATAAGAAGTTAAAAAATGTTCACCCGGAATAATTAACGAAGTAAAAGGATAAGGGAAGTATCCTTCGTATTTCCGCACGCTTTCCCATATCTTATCCCTTATTACTCTTTCCGCATCATCTTCAGTAGAAACGAGCGTGTCGATAATGTCATCCATTTTGTTTTTTAATGTTTTAAGCGTTTGGGCATGGTCATCATGTACATTTACCCATATTCCTTGATCGATTACAACCTTTTTAGAGAGCCATGTTTCCTGTGTTTCTCCTTCCGGTAATTGTGTGTTTTCCGGCGGAGGGCTATATGCATCCCAGTTTATCGTAATTTCTATTGTCCCGGCAGGCACGGCAGGCTTTCCGGGAACGAAAACATTGTAATTGTAATACGGATTACCCCCCATCTGAGAAGCAGGAACCCATGTATCTGGTATAGCAGGAGAGCCGGCATTGCACTGCCACGAGTAATTTAATCCGGTAACAGTGATATTTCCATCTTCCTGTGTAGTTTCTCCTATAAAACTAACAAAAGAAGCTGTTCCCCCACTTCCTTTTCGATCTGAAACCCTGAATTTAACAGAACTTTTTAAGGCAATTTGCCCGTTAAAATCGAAACTTCCGTCGTTTCCCGATCCCGTAAGAGGTATAACACAGGGAGGCATTTAATTCACCGCCTTCGTTACTTTTATAGCTTCGTAAGCGTCGTAAATCTCGCTGTAACGTCTTAAATCGCCTTCAGTATAAGCTCTTATTGCAGATTTTTTTATTTGCGGCTTTCCCCTGAAAAGGCTCTGGTGTAAATGAATTTTTGGCTGTGGGTATTCGTTTCCGAGAACTTTCGGAAAGAACTGTAAGGAAAGTTTATTTCCTATCGGAGTAATTCTGTAATCGGCAGGCATACTTGCAATCAGTTTCTTTATTGTGTCCCTCGGAATTGTATTAAAAGTTGATAAAGTTGAAGTAAAATAACTATCGGGAAGATTTATAAATCTTACGTCAAAATATTCTTTTGTCATATATTCCGGGAATTTATCAACACATTGATTGCAAATACTTTTTATCGCTTCCTGTTTTGATATTCTGTTTCTCACGAAAACGACGTATTTTTGATTTACCGCTGTACTAAAAGTAACTATTTTTGTTGTCGCGTCATAACTCCATCCACCGTAAACTCTTTGATAATTTACGTATAATTCATCAATGTAATTGCTATTTGTCAATGAATATACGTAAAATTGTGTATCGCTTGGAGTTCCGTCTTCATTTGCAATCCTCGTAAGAGCCTTTTGACCGCAAAAAGAAGGAAGATTGATTTTCTGCGTAATAGTTTCAGTAATTTCATCCCATCCCGAAAGCGTAAGAAATTCGTCACAATCAGGATTTTCTTTAATTACAAGTCGAGGTAAAATAAAATACTGCTTCTTGTTTCCAACCCATGAGCAGATTTCAAATTTTATAAATTTTCTTCTTTGATTAATGGGGTCATAAATATCTTCTTGCAAGGAAGTATACCACTCCTGATAAGGATCGAGGAATGTCTTATCAAAATTAATAAGCCTCATGTTCCATAGAATTTCCTGATTCATTCCCCAATCAAAGCCGATTTCCGAAGGGCTTCCACTTCCTATATAAATCTCCTGTCCTGAGTCGGGCAATTGAAGAAATACTCTGATTGTCGTAAAGCTTTTCTTTTCCGATCTACTCGGTATTACAGGAACCCCATTAATTGAAGAAGGTTTAAATAAAGTATCAAAATAACCCGGCTGTCTTATCTTTAATCTCAGTTTAAAATCAGGACACCAATCATTAGTTGCATAAGCAATCTTTAATTTCAATGGAAATTTAAAATCCAATGGCCTTCTACGGGTTACTATTGCCTTTAGTGGAAATTTAAAATCCAGGGGTCTCCGTCGTGTTACCTTTATTTTAAGCTTAAATTTATTATTACAGTAAATCATTTGTTAAGTTCCTGAAATGTAAAATTCAGCATCCCATTCATTTTCACTTTCAATAGCGGAAAGTGGTGGAATTGCTTTGAGGTATACTGTAGTGCTGACATTATTATCTATACTTCCGATTTCCAAATCTGAATTATAAAAAGTGCTGTTATCGGAGCTTATCCAGAGATATTTTAAAAAATCCGATATCGGAATAGTTCCCTGGTCTCCGGCAGTTAAAGCATTCAAGCTTATATATACACCATTAACTATGTTTGAATTTTTATAGTACAGGCCCGTGCTCGGATTTATCCCTGTTAAGACTGTAATATTTGCAGAAGGAGTTCCTCCGTCTTTTGTCACGGTGACAGTATTTGCATCAATGACATCAATCACATAGCTTCCCGGCTGTGGATTTTTATAGTAAATATCACAGACGATTGTATATGTCGGATGAACAGAAAGTGGATCGGAAGGGAAAATAACTCTACCCATATTTGCATATTCAAAAGCTACAGTTTCTGTAATTTCCGTGTAAGCTGGAGATTCTCCGTCAGATTTCAGCCAGTATTCACCCGTGCCTTTTATAAAACATTTCGGCAAATCGTAAACATAAGCACCATGAAAACCGTCGGAGGTCGAAACTGCCTGAGTCGGAGAGGCATCAGGAGAAGAAATTTCATAGGCATATCCCCAGTACGTCATATTATTCGTAGTGTCCTGAATTTGAACTTTCTCCCATGTGGAAGCATCAGTCGGGGTGATAGAAATATATCCTTCGGCTGAAAGTTTCGAAGTGCCATCTGTGAGTCCGGCAGGAATTCCCCATGAAGTCCCGTTATAAGTTTTTATATTTAAAGTAGAATAATTACCGGCCGTTCCCGGATTAAAATAGATATTTAAAACCTTTTCATCAAAAAGAAGATAGGTTTTATCTCCAGGGGCAGCCGGGAAGTTAACTGCTCCTGTATCTCTTACCGTCCATACTCCTCCAATATATTCAAGACATTTTACTCTATCTGTAACAGCAGTCAATCCTGCCCCGACATCTTCTTTTGCAAGATGTGTTACTTGTTTCACTCCTCTTTCTGTTTGCTTTATTATCTCATAGCCTGCGATGGGGGTATTTACATTGTTTTCGTAAGCACTATTTATAGCATCGGGGAAAGGGTAACATTCCACTCCCGTAAGATTTTTCCCTGAGATATTTTGGCATTGTAGGGTTAAAGCTTTTACGGCTCCGGGGTCGTCGTACCCGAAATCACCTTCAGTTACTACTGCTCCGTTTTCATCTAAAATCGAAAAATTACTCATTTTAAACTACAGCTCCTAAATTTTTTAGCTTCATTGTCCATTTATACGTTTCCCATATATCGTCTAATGTTCCTTTGAAATCATCAATCTCTACATAAAAAGAACCCGCTCCGTCTCTGTAGAATATAAACTCATCGTTTGGTGGATTTGTTTCAAAAAATTCTTTGATTTTATCATAGGATGCTTGGGGCATATCGTTGCCCGATAGATTCCATTCTCCGGAATTCTGGTCAATTCCATCTTTAAGTCTTGATTCTTCCGAAGGATTAAAATCACCGTTATCGTCATGGTAAGGCAAAGAAAAGGCAGAAGTAATCTTTTTTTGCCTGTAAGGCTGAATATCTCCTTTTGGCTCCTTGTCTATATTTGATAAATAAGTCTGTTCAGATAAATCTATTTTAGATAACCAATCTGCCATGTTATTTATTACTCCTTAATTTGCTCGCCGTTGCCCAGTTCATCATGGTTCTACTCGCCTCTATTACTTCTTCCGGTATATTACCGTTGTCTTTCTGATCTCCATTAATATTTAAATGAAACTCAGTTTTAGAGTTATCGTTATTATTGTTTGTCGTGGAATTTGCTACAGTATTTTTAGCTGCACCTGAGCCGCCAGTGGTTAAATAGTCAGGAACTCCAAAGGGATTTCTTTCGTCTGAGCCTCCTTTACCTGCCCCCGTTCCCGTTCCTGGATTATTTTGCTTATTTTTTAATTGGTCTAACCAGTTAATTGCATCTTTTATTCTATTAATTAATCCAGTAATAGAATCGTTTATCGTGCTTAATGCATTCTGAACTGTAGTAATAATTCCATCCCAGACATCGATAATCGTATCTCCGAGTCCCATCCATGTATCATCCCATTTTTCTTTTAATTGTTCGAGAAAAGATTTAATTACTGTAGCGATTGTACCAAGGGCGGTTCCGATTACCCCGGATGCAGCCTCTATTGCTCCTTTTGCTATTTCCCCGAGGCTGTCATAGACTGTTTTCCAGTCACCTTTTAAAGCGGCGAGAATAGTTTGAATAATCAAATTTACGGCTTTTAAAGCCACATCAACTATAGGGACAAGATTTTCAAAAGTAGTTTTTGTAAGAACTTGGATATACGGCCACATGAGATCGAATGCTTGTTTTGTAAGCTGCAATCCAGCGTTTACAACTTTCAATATATCTGCCATTACTATAGAAATTATTCCGACAAGTCCCTTGATGATTTCAGTAATCGTTGGGAGCCAGGTTTGAATATTCGTTAAAATTACCGGCAATAATTCAACTGTTACAAATTGAAAAACTTTCATTAAAACATCTGAAATACTGGAAATAGCAGTTTTGATTACTTCTATAAGAGGAGGTAAAATAGTATTTGAAAAATTCTGCAAAGCTGCGGTAATAACTGGTAATGCAGTATTATTAATATAATCAAAAATCTGTCGTAATAATGGAAGCGAAGTTTGAGACAGGGAATCCATTATCCTCTGAAATGCTGGAAGAATACTACTGGAAAGATTTTTAAACCATTCACCTATTCCCTGAAGTCCTGGAATATTTTGAGTGATTGAATTAAAGAAACTTTCAAATGAGGTTTTCGCATTATTTACAGTCTCTGAAGCCTGTTTTATATCTTCTTTAACTTCTTTTATTGTATCGGATACAGGCTTTACTGCATCTGAAATACTCTTTAACGAATCGCTTAATGAATTTTTATCAGAGCTGTCAGTTTTTGTATCTGTATTACCGCCAGCGGTAACTCCTTTTCCCTTTTTTAATTCTTCGAGCTGCGCTTCCTGTTTCGCAATAGTGTCTTTAAGATTAAGAAGATTATTAACAGCCTGATCTGCAGATTCTTTTTGAGAATTGAGGCCATCGACAAGGGCTTCTCCGTATTTCTGCCCGGCATTTTGCCAGCCGGGATAATATTTTTCAAGAAGATTAAGAATGTCCTGCTGATTTCCCTCGACAAGCATTTTTTGAGCTTCAAGGCCGGCATCATCGGATAAAGCTTTATAATATTTTTGAAGTGCATCTATTTTCTGATTTTGGTATTCCTTAAAATTCTCATAATCTCTTGCATATTCTTTTTTTGTTGCTTCGACGGCTTCCCTTAAGTCGTCTTTCTGTTTATCTATCCAGCGTGAGTATTCTTTTTCTTTTTCTCTTTCAGCGTCAACCTTATCTCTCTTTTCATCTTCAAGAATTTCTTTATCTTCCTTAAGCTTTTCACGCGCCGCTTCTATTCTGTCCTGTATCGATTTCTTTTCCGCTTTTGCTTTTCTTTTTTCTAATTCAATATCGCGTTCTGCTTCGAGTTCATCGAGTTTTGCCTGAGTTTCTGATAAATCTGCAAAGCTGGTTCCCCATTTGGATAAATCTGACCTCAACTTCTTTTTTCTATTTTCATACTTCAAATCTTGCGCTTTATCGGATGCGTTATCAACTTTATCCGAAGCAGCTTCTTTTTGTTCCTGCAGTCCTTTAATATATGCATTTGTTTCATCTTCAAGATTTCTTTTTTTCTCTCTGTATTCTCTCTCGTATTCTTTTATATTACTGTCAACAGTGTCTTTTACAGCTTCTTTTTGTTTGTCGTAAGCTTCAAGGGAATTGTCTAATCCTTTATCAATTAAATCTCTTTTCCTTTCATACTCATCTTCTGCCACCCGTAAAGTATTATCTGATTGCTCTTTTGCCGCCTCGTAAGCTTTTTCGTAACTATTCTTCAAAGCCTGTTCGATAGCTTTCCCGAAGTCTTCGACTTTATCAAGGTTATCTTTCAATTCTTTTTTTATGGTCTTCGCAAGCTCTTTTGCTGATCCAGAAACAGCTCCTTGGGAGCTATCCATCCCCTCGACAAGTCCATCTCCAACGTTTTCCCCTACCTTTTCAGCTTCCTTTGAAGGTGAGGCAATTCCCAGTACCGATTTTAATATAGAAATAATAGCTTCTGCAATAGAAGTAACGACAGGGGTTAAAGCAGAAAGCATTGACTCTATGCCGTTAATAAGACCTTCCATGACATCCTGTCCGATACCGTACAGTTTTTTACCAAGTTGACCGAGGAGATCGATTATTTCATCTACTGCCTTCTTAAACGCTTCATTTGTTTTGTATATTCCGGCTAAAGCAGCCACCAGGGCAGTAATACCTGCTATGGCTATGGTAACGGGAGCACCTATTGCGGCAATGGCTGAAGCGACTGCACCTATGGCGGCGGTTACGGGACCAATAGCAGCCAGAAGAGCACCGAAAATTACCACTATTTTTTGAGTTTCTTCATCAAAACTGCTTAAATATTTTGCAGTATAAGAAATTACACTCGCGAGAACTTCCAGCCCCGGAGCAATTGCATCAAAAAAGCGAATAGCGGCGTTTTTCATCTGATTAAAAGCAGAGCTCCATCGTTCTCCCGTTGTATCCGTTACTTTCTTAAAAGCTTCGTCTACTGCGCCGGTTTCAGTTCTCATTGTTTCTAATGCAGTGATAAAGTTTTTACTGCCGGTGTTAGATACAAGAATAAGAGCAGCGTTAGCGGCATCAACGCTGCTAAACATATCATTTATTTCAAGTCCGGATTTTTTAGCACCATCGGTCATTAACTGAAAAGCCTGTTGCATGGTTCCGCCGGCAGCGATAAACTGTTTAAATGACTGCCCGGCGAGTCCCCTGAATGCCTCATCAGCTTTTGTACCAGACTTTGATAGTTCAGATAATGCCATCTTTATCTGAGTTGAAGCTTGGGCAGTAGGAACGCCCTGGGCAGTCATAGCCGCAAAAGCAGCTCCAACCTGTTCGATGCTGACTCCGAGATTTGCGGCAGTCGGAATAACATTTGACAGAGTTCTTCCGAGTTGATCAACAGTTGTTTTACCGAGGTTCTGAGTCACTATCAGGGTGTTATGAATTCGGTCAACTTCTTCAAGACCCATCCCGTAAGCGTTCATTATACTCGTATCTACGTCAACAGCTACTCCAAGTTCAGTGAATCCGGCTTTTGCGAGTTTTATGGTTTTCTCCATAAAACCAAGGGCGTCGGATGCGTCACCGGTGATTGGAATTCCAGAAGAAAGAGCTTCGTAAAGCCCTTCGTTAAGTTCATTTGAGGCAATATTGGCAGAATCTGAAAGCTGCAATAATTTATCTTGTAAATTCGCAGAAGAAATCTGTGTTTCGTCGAACATAGTAGAAATTTTCGCGAAACTTTTCTCAAAATCCATTCCGAATTTTGCAATAGCAGTGCCCATGGCGGCAATCGGAACTGTTAAATAAGTAGATAGATTTGTTCCGATTTCGGACATCTTATCTCCAAAATCGCTTAACATATCGGCAGCTTGATTTAATCCAGACGATAACCCGGTCAAATCTGCCCCTATTTTTACAAATATGCCGTCACCAATTTCAGTTCTTGCCATTTCTTTTTCCTTCCAGTTGTAGTTTCTGCCTCATTATCGAATTAAATTTTCTTAAAGTGAGTTTCCAGAATTTTTCTTCTGAAATGTTTAAAATAAAGCAGCCAAAGTAATACATCCATTCCCAGTCTAATTTACCCTGTCTGCTTTTTAAGATTTTTTTCCGGCTGGCCCTAAACTTACATTTGAATTAGATTTTGTTAAGCTTTGAACATCTTCCATGTCAGGCGTATCAGCCTTAAAAGCTTCTGTAATTTTTTCTGTAATTTTCGAAAGGTCTGACATTTTGACCATTGAACCGACCTGTTGCAGCGTTAAAGTTTCATCTTCGTGCTTAAGTCCTGCATAAAGCAAAGCCCTCATAGCTTTTACCGACATTTTTTTATGCAAAGCTTCCATAGCAGAAGGAAGATCTCCATATATTTCTTCCAGTTCCGCCATAGCATTTAAATCAAACCTGATTTCCCTTTTTCTATCCAGTTCAATATAAACTTTCTTTTCTCTTATATTTTCAAGTTTCATAAAATTAAAAGAGGAGAGAATTTATCCCTCCTCTTTATTTCCCCTCCTTTAAGATGCTGCTATAGTGAATTTGGTATAAGACGGAGCTGCTATTGCTATGCCTGTAATGGATTTTACTCCAGTGGTGTAGACTGCTGTATAGACTGCTTCGGCAGTAAGCGAAGCGGTCGGATTAAATGTAACTTTGTCGTCGTCTACGGACAAAGCCCCGGCAACTTTCGAACCGTCGCTATCTTTAATTAAGAAGAAATTATCTGCAGTAACAGTGGAGGGAAGAATGGTTTTATCGAAGTCCCATACCACGTTAACGGTTGCGAGCTGGTTTGTTGCGCCGGATGCAGGCGTTACAGAAGAAAGGGTCGGTGCAACTGTATCAACAGCAGAATAACTGACGCCCTGGATAAACCATGTTGCAAGTTCTCCATTGTAAAGTGGATCCATGTTATCACATACATCTTTCAGTGGATTACTTGCGTTTTCTTCAGAAAATACGTGAACAGTGGTACAGGTAGTGCCCTTTAGAATTACAGAATCTGCGCTGATTTTCTCAGTTGTAGCTGTTTCAGAATTTTCATCACCGAGGGTAAATTTTACTTTTAAGTATCTTTCTCCTACGATTTTTCCTCCAGAAAATTCTATTTGTCGCTTTACTACATGGAACGGCGTAAGGGAAATATCTCCTTCGCGCCTTATCGCACCTACGTTTTTAAATCCGAATATAGCCGATTTCTCAGCTGCAGTTAAACCTGTTAATTCAATTTCTATTTCTCCCTCAAGGCATCTATAAAGATCTGCCTGAAGCTTGCCATCTGCAAAAATCTTTTTGTTGATAGGCTTTGGGTTAAAAGAAAACCTTATCAACCTTTCAGATAAATCTATCGGTGTATCTGTTACGAATCCATCTGCATCATCCTGAAGTATCTTTTCAAATTGCAGTTTACTTGTGCTTTCCGGGTAATTGGCTATTGCTGTCAATTTTATCACTCCTTTTACAAAATAAAAAAGCCTTGAATTAACAAGACTTTTTGAATATATTTTTTATTTAAATTTTAAAATTAATCTCTTACGGTTCTCACTTTATAATTACAATCAAAAATAACTCTGTTTCTTTCGTCATTTTGCAGAAAGAATGGCGGTTGCAGTGCTTTTATTACTGCTGTTCTGTCTGAATTTTCTCCCAAAAAAGCTCTTTTTTCAGGATTTGTAGAGTCAAGAAGATTTCTTATCTGCCATGATAAAGCCTTCGCGGTTGAGTATACCTTGTCTCTACAGAGAATTTGAACCTTTCTTTCATCAAGAACAAGGCCAGGTGTCCCCTGGTATTCGGAAATCACTATAACGCTGTCAGGAGAAGAAGGAACGGAGTCGAGAAATATAAAATTCTCATCTTCTTCCGGGTCAAAATCTGGATATAATTCCTGTAGAATATAATTCTTAAGGTCTTTTAGTAAATCACTCATAATCCGCTTTCCCCGCCTGTTTTAATATGGTTTATATACTTCTGTCTATTTCTGGTTAACGGGTCTTCAAGGTATTTTGCTTTGCCCTGGGTATGTTTAAAATCAAGCCTCTCATGTTGTTCCAGAGCATACACTTTATTATAACTCACTTCCACAGTATTTTTATCAACCATTTCAACCTGCGCCGTCCTCTGTAAATCGTGAGTATCCACAGGACACTCCTTCTGAGACTCACCTTTTAAATGCTGCCCGCAATCCATGACAGCCTTTGCAGTATCAGCTTCTATCTGACTGCCGATTTCCAAAAGATTTGCTATGGTTTCATCTATACCAAAAATTTTAAAGTCTGCACTCATAATGGTCAACTTCTCCTCCGAGTCCTCTTTCAGGCGTTGCCACGATTACCGGCCAATCAATCCCGTCAAAAGTGATTATATCGCCCGCTTTTACTTCCACTGTCGTAAAGCAAACCGACTCACTGATTACTCTCTCACCTTCACGATTTAATACCTCTTTTCTGCTATACTCATATTTTGCCGGAATATCAACTGCAGTTGCAAAAGTAGCTTGATTATATTCGTCTTTTCCGGTTCTAGACTTATATGAAACCGTTTGATTTAAGTAGGATTTAATCATCTGATTCTCACCTTTGTAGCTACCCATGATTTGAGTAAATTTTTAGCTTCGGAACTTAATAAGGAAGACGAGGAGACTTTCCCTGAAAAAGTCTCAGAAAGCTTTCCAATCGTGAAAGAGGTTACTCCCTGTTCCTGGAGCTCCCGTCTTTTTGTAGCTTCTGTATTTAAAAGTGCAAGAGCTTCTTCGCAAGTTGCCTTCTCTACTTGAACCGGAATAGTTCCATCATTGATTCCGGAAGAACCGATATAGGATTGCTGTAATTCTCTATCAACGTGAATATAACGAGGAAAATTAAGAGTCTGAGTATAAATATATTTACGACCCTTAAGACGTAATGTATCAATTCTCTGTGTGGCGGTAATAAGAAGTTGATCTTTTGTTTCATCAGACAATGCTGCCCATGCAGACGCGCCGTATCTTGTCGCGAAATAAGCATCTGCATCATCAATGTCTATATAACTGTTTGTTCCTACTTCTATTACGCTCTCGTATTCGTCAGGCATTAAAAGCACCTCAAGGAGAGGGGGAATTTTCCCCCTCATTTTTTTAAACTATTAAATAAGCGTCAACTGCAGTGCCATTGAGAGCGCTATTTAAGTCGATAGTGTTACTCTCAATTGCTGTTGCAGACATTGCTATAGTTGCGGCTGTTCCTTCAAGAACATGATTTAAGTGAGTTTTCAGAAGATTGTTGTCTGTCAGAAGATAAGGAAGTCCGAGTTTATCGCCATAGCCGATTGCGGTGGTAGCTCCTGTTCCCGAATGCGCTGGAATTACCACACTTGTAACTGTCTTAAAAGCTTTACTGCCCGTCACAGTTCCTGCTGTATCGGCAGTGAAGGCAGGTAAAGTTTCCGTTATAGTTTCATCAAGCATGTTTGTTCCGGTCACAATTACCTGGACTGCTGCTATATCGCCGGCAGTTCCTCCGGCAGTGGCAGTAATATTGCGAGGACATGGAGGATTTGTTATCCCGGTAGTTATAGTCTGGGATGCGCCGTTATCGGTTACTGCTGCATGTACTCCTGTAGTAGATGCTGCTGCTGCCTGTGCTGCTGTCCATTCCAGATGTGCAATTTTACCTTCGTCGGGAGCGGTCACTCCTGTTACATCTGTCTGAAGTTCACTGTCAACCAGAGGGTTGACAGGATACCAGTCAGAGGAAAATAACTGTAAGTCAAATTTTCTTTTATTCATTCTTTTACACTCCTTTAATTTTCGTTAAAATTAAGCGGCAGGGGTCAATACTGCAAATGGGTAGCGGCTCGCTTCTGTTTCCTGGATGCGGTTTACCGGATTCGGTACCTGCCATCCTAAACGCATTGTTGCCACTATAGCAATCATATCCTGCTGTGCAAGGTTAAGGGCTATTTTACCAGTATTATCCTGAAGGGTTGCCTGATCGAAAAATTTCCATGCTATATCTGTCCTCATGGAGTAAACTGCTGCTTTAAAATCACCGGCAACCATCAGGGCTGTAGTGGCATCCCATGAGCCGTTATTGGGATAAGTAAGAGGTCTACCGAGTAAATTATTCGGACTTCCCTCCTGCATAGAAGGCTGAAACAAGAGATTACCATTACTATCTCTCAGGGTTCTCAAAATAGCTTCAATATCGGTGCATGCGGTGAAGCCGTTTATTTTGTAGCCCTGTTTTTCGACTTTATTCATTATTCCGCCGACTGCGGCAATATCATCGTAAGTATCAGCAAAAGTTCCGTTGGCGACATAATTACCCATCGCTATTGCTGCCGGGATTATCCCTGTTGGCCATAAGGTAGGTTTCCCGACGCCGAAAAATACAGCTTTATCTATAGCCTGACCAATGGCTTCAATCATGGCCGGTTTACATTCATCCCAGATGTTATATCTTATGTCATCGAGGAGGGAATTTGGAATTGGCACAATCACGTTAAGTTTTTCGGCATATATGTGCTTATCTTTCCATTCAAGGCTTGAAGTCTGCATAAGCCCTGTTTCTCCATCCTGAAAGTAAGCCTGTGGTAATGCAGACTGAACAGGCATGCTAAGATCGCTTGTGGTCATATTTCTGAGCTTTCTCATTAAACCAAGAGCTGCTGAAGAAGAAGGAAGGGCTTTTATTATTTCCTCGCTTATTTCCGGCGGTACAAGGCTTCCTACGTTTGCTCTTGTAATCGAGTCATCGTAAGAAAATAATTGTAAGTCAAATTTTCTTTTATTCATTCTTTCTTTTACACTCCTTTTATTAAAATATTTTATACTATTCTTCCGGCCATTTTACGTATTAAAGTATTCATTGTTTGTGAATTACTTTCTTTCACTGGTTGCGTTCCAGGGTTCGAGGGGACTCCAATTGGTTTTTTTACAGAACCTTTTAAATGAGGTTTGGATTTTAAAAGAGCCTCCAGGGCTTCTTTTACTCCATCGACAGAGTCGTCATCTTTAACTTTAATTCCCGATTTATCCATGGCAAGATAAGCCAAATCAGGGTCTATAATACCGAGTTGATTACAGATTGTCTCTGTTTTTGCTTTTATTAACCTGGCAGTTATCCGGGTTTCCGCTTCTTCCCTTTTCTGCCTCTCCTCCTGAATTTGTTTTTCGTATTGTTTGTTTGGATCTGGTTCCAGTCCGAGAGCTTTAAAAAGGTTCAGATGAACATCATTGATTTTCTGATTCATTGAAGCTTCCAGTTCTTTATATTTCGTTCTGTAATTAGCAGATTCCGTTCTAAGTTTTTTTACATAAGCCTCATCATAAGTCTTTGATTGCTGTTGCTCTGTCTCACCTCCTGACTCTAATCCTTCCGCTGAACCTTCCTGAGTTTCAGCGAATAATTGTAAATCGAATACATCTTTTACGCGGTTAAGCATCTGGCTTTACCACCTTTCTTTAAAATCTATAAATAAAAAAAAGCTTGCTTCAAACAAACTTTTATTTTTTTTTACTTTATTTTGATTTTTTTTATCTTTAAGATAATATTTTTTCTAATTTCTTTCGTTTCTTTTCCCTGAGTGCTTTTTTCTTTTCCTGAGTCTGCTTATACATCTCTACTTGCTTCTCGCTCCGAGGGTCTTTGTCGAATGGACGGTTTGAGAATTCTATTTCTTTATTAAAATTATCAGTTAAAGCTTCTACCACAGGGAGTAAGGTATGGCGACAGTTCGGGTGTAAATTTAAATTATCTCCACTAAAAGCCACATCAAGAGCAGGAAATCTTTTATCTTCCCCGCTTATTGAATAAATTCTTCCCTCGTAAACCGCACAGACAGGACAGGCAGTATTATTTTGAGATACTTTTACCAGATCATAACCCCATCCGGTAAGTTGGTTTAATATTGCCCTGTTAACCGCCTCCGCATAAGTCGTATTCGCAACCATAGTCGCGTAACTATCAATCTGCCAGTTTCTTCCGGATTTATCTGTAAATCCGATTATTCCGCTCTTTAAGAGTTCTTCTATAATAAGGTTTTTCTGTTCTTTTACGCCCATTCCTACTGCAAATTTTTCTGCAGTAGTTTTTAGTCCAATTTCTTTGAATTTATCGTTTATCTTACGACCTACAAAGTTATTCGCTTCTACCAGGTCAGAAGAGAGATTATTTACTATTGTCTCTATAGCCGGCTTATGTATTTTTGAGAATGAAGTTTGAATTACTGGAATATCGTTATCTCTAACATATTCATTAAGCTCTCTGAGTTTTTCTTCGTAGAATTTCGGTATATTTCTACTGCTCCATACTCTCACTTCTTTATTAAGTTCTTTAAGAAATCCGTTTATCTGGGTAAGGAGAGACTTTTGATAAAAAGTGCTGTTCCCTTTAGCTTCTTTCTGCTTTATAGTCAGGAGAATTTTCTGTTTCGCACGAGAATAGATCTCTATGAGTTTTTCGATTTCTTTTGGTGTTTTCTTTTGTGGCATTATTCGTCATTACTCTCTTGGGAAGTTTTATAATAATAAAATTCGATAATATCTTTTATAGTTAAATTCTCTTCTAATTCGAAGAAAAGAATACCTTCTGCCATTTCAATGAATTCATTTACTCTATGTTTATATTCTTCGCCACATAAACATTGTGCTATTTTATCTATCATTTCTTGTTCTGTCATTATTTTCCTCCTTATTGCAAATAGGGCAAAAAAGCTTCAATCTGCTACCATTAGTTATTACTTCCCGACACTTATCCATATTTAAGCATAGAAGAACTTTTAAAGAACGGGATAAATTGCAGTTTAAATTCATCTATCTTTTTAAAAGTCTCTTTTAATTCTCTTATTTGTCTTTCTGCCTTCAGTAGAAGGTCTTTATATTCTTCAATATTGAGTTTACTTCCAGTTTTATATTTAAATCCATTATTTATTCTCCTTAAATAGCGTTCAATCTCTCTCTAATTACCTTTATAGCCTCTTGCCTCAATTCTGACTTTACAATTTGTTGAAGTTCTTGTTTGTAAACTTCTTTTTTTCTTATCTCCTCTGCAATTTTTACTATTTCTTTTATCTCTTCTGAATTTCTTTCAAATTCATCTCTCATAATTGTTTCTCCTTGAACACTTCAGGATTTTCCTTAATAAAAAGATATAATCCCTTCGCAAATTTCTCTATCTGCTCTTCTGTTAAATCTATATCGAAAAAATCTTCAAGACCATGCAAGACCTCATGGAAGAAAGTTAAATTCATGCTATCTTCTGACATTGCTTCTGCTGTCGATAGTTCAATTTTGCAGGAATTTCTATTAATCACCCCACATGCAGTTTTACCTTCAAGATAAAGCAGTTTATCGACTATTTCTATCTCGTAATCCTTACAGCCTATTTTAACTTTCTCTGGTATATTCACTGAATTATCTCCTCAATTCTTACATACTCAGAATACTGCTGTTCTATTTCCTTTAATCCTGCAACGATTGTTTCAATGATTACCTGTGGATATTCGGCAGGTATTTTGACTTCCAAATCACCTTTATTTATTGCTACTTCGAAATACTCTATAGCTTCTTTTTCATGGATATCAAATCCCATAAAAGGTAACTGCAATAAAGTAGAAGCTCCTGCACAAACAATATCTTTACCGCATTCAGTATAACCACAATGACCTTTTGCAGTATAGCCCGTTATTCTATTTTCATTTCTATTCCGGTTGATTGTTATCTGTAACATTTTGCTCCTGTGCTCCCATGGAAAATACAGAGGAGGAAAGAGGATTATTCTGTATATCGTCCATTTGTATTCTTTCAAGTTCTTTTTGAATATCTGCGTCGCCCATATTTTCCATTTTTCTGATTGCAGTTTCTTGGCTGATAGTCGGCTTCCCGCCAAGTCTAATATTCATTATCTCTGCCATTTCCTTATCGTCTGCAGGTAATCCATCCTGCCAGTGAATTGTAATCTCTTCTTCCGGAATAAAAATTCCACCGCCATGGATAGAGTCAAGTTTCGACATTAACGAAATAGCTTTCTTTAATGCCGGGTCGACATACATTTTGCCTCTATTTGTTTTTGCAATCGGGGCATACATTCTTAATCTCAGAGATGTTCCAGATTCGGCGTATCCAGTTTTTGACTCTCCGAAGGCTGTAGGACAGGTTTCCGATAAAGCATAGAGTTCGCTTTTTAAAAAGTCTAATTCCTTAAAGCACCCATCAACACTCCCGTCCCATGTGACATATCCGGGAGGCTGTTCGTCTTTTTCTAACGGAAAATAATCTTTATCTGATTTATATGTGACTTCATTCGTAACAGGATCTATATCCACTGCATCGGCTGAACCGTACATACTGGGCGAAGAATGTTTATTAAAAATCTGACCAAGCTGGATAATTCGATTTTCCATCTCTTCTATTATTGGATTTAAATCAGAGTAATCATCTATTCCGGTTTCCCTGGCAGTTGTAGTTAAATTTGATATTTGAATTACGAGAAAATCATCTATACCTGTATTTATAAAATCTTGTTCAATAAACTCTCCGATTTTACAATCGTTATTTGGAGAGTCAAGTTTATATATTTTTGTAGTTATACTGCCCTTGTCGTGTATTTCTGCTTTCAAATACCACTGTTCTTTATTATTTTCTATCTTCTTGTAAGACCAGGCGAGAACATGATATTGAATCTCTTTAATATTATCAGGCATTACTACCGGAAACCATACAGATGGATTTTGACCTTCAAGGATTACCTTATTGTTATAACGTACTTTCAAAAGAGCATCACCGTAACAACTTCTATCAAGCATACTTTCGTAAGCAGTAATAAGGAAATTACTTCCGGTATATCCTGCTAAAGCTTTTTGCTTATCACTGTCTATATCTCCGGTTACGAACTTCGGAGGTTCGCCAAAAAGAAGATCTGCCCAGAGAGTCGAAAGCCTCTTATGCCAGTTTAAAATTATATCAAGAATATTCTTCTGATTTTTTTTAAGAAAGCTCATTAAATACATAAAGCGTCTATTGTGCTTTCCTTCGAAAAGCTGCCTATTTTTTTCGTACAATTTTAATCTTTCCATCTCACTAGGAGGAGGCCAGGGTTGACCGGAAGAGAGAAAATCCAATGAATTTAACATATTATCATCCTTTGGGTTTATCATTAATTGGCTTAGATAATCTATTTATTAATCTGAAAAATTTTGTGAAAATTATATATCGTAAAGTATCAGCCATGTGATCGTTTTGTTTTATCGGCTTATCTTCTCCGTATTGTTGAGCTTTTTCATCCCATACGTACGAAGCTAAATCACTTTCTAATTGCGGGCAAGCACCTTCCAGTAAATAAAGAATTCCCTGGGAAAATGCACTCGCTACAGTTCTTATACCGTCCAAAACTGAATTATCTGCATCTTTTACATTATGTATACCGTCGCATTTTAATTGTGTCTTAAATGAAGCTGCACTTGGGTCGATATATACAGCCTGAGCATATTTATCTTTTGTGAAAAACTTATAATCTTTACTGAATTCGCTATTGGTTTTTTGCCTTCCAGTTACTTTACTGTCGTAAAAATATTCTTTAATCGCATATAGTTTATTTGTTCTTATATTGTGAGCAATTTTTAAAAATCCCGTAGGCGCTGCAGTTCCATAATCACTACCGTCATAGTAGTGATATATTCCTTCTGGAAGTGCTTTTACTATATGTTTTTTAGGGTCGAAGCAATCATATATAATGCCCTGGGCGAGTTTCCAGAGTCCAAGTATAAAACGGTCGTAAAATAACCCGGAATAAAGCCTTTTATATCTCTCCCTGATACTATCTGAAAGAGAAAGGTTATCTTCCATAGTAAAATGAAGATGAATTGCATTTTTCGCCCTGGCCTGGTCTATCCATTTCTTTTTAAAGTAATGATTCGGACCCTCTGGGTTGCAATTAAACCAGAGTCTACTCCCATCCACAGAGCACCTGGCAACTGCCTGGTTGACAAAACTTTCAGGCATCAGGGCAACTTCGTCAAACAGGGCTCCTGCTGCAGTTATACCTTGAATTAAATCCTGACTTCCTTCGTCTTTTCCACCGAATATGTAAAAATAATTTACTTTTCCGTCTCTGTAAACTATTAAGAGATTCTCTGACCTTTTTTCTTCTGTCTGATAACCTCTTCCGTTTAAAACTCTTTTTTGGAGAGTAAGGACATTTCTCCTGAAACTCCCAACTGTTTTGCCCGACATAATGAAATTTTGATCTTCAAAGTTCTCCATTGCCCAGGCAGGAAAAGACAGGGACATTGGAAGTGTTTTGCCGCTCCTTACTGCTCCATCTGCTATAATTGCATCACAATTTTCAGTAGGAGATCCTGGCATCCACCATGTTAAAATTTTCTCTTGTTTTTTAGATCGAGGTTTCCATTTAAACAGCGGGATTTTGATTTTCATTCTCTTCATCCTGCCAATCTGACCACACTTCAGGAATTCTAGATTGCATGGTTTCTATAAAACCATCACTATCTTTGTTTTCTCCTGCTAATGCTTCAAGTTTTTCTTCTCTTTCTATAAGCTTCAGAAGTGGTGTTACTTTGTCATGAGTTTTTATTTTTGGGCCATACTTCCCCTGGGATATTTCTTGTATAGCTGCAGTGGCACATGTAACAGGATCTGCATCTGGATCAGGAATTACTTTAAATTCTAAATCTATATCACCGTTTTCATATTTTATCTTTTTAAACCTTAGTTTATATTTTGTTATATCAGAAAGTCCGAGTTTCTCAAGTTCATCAAGGTATCTCTGCTTTTTTCCTTCTCTTTTTTTTCTGTCTTTTTCTGAGAGTTTTTGCAGTTCTGCTTTTACTGTAGTTTTCTGTAGTAATTGATAAGCGTATTCACTTGGATAATTTGTAGTATATCCAGCATCCTTAACTGATCTTGTTCCGTCAAAGTCCTTTATGTATTCCTGACAGAACCTTTGCTGTAAAGGAGTAATTTTTTTTTAGGCATTTTAACCACCAAAATAAAAATACTCTGAGAAATCAGAGTATTTTCTATATTTTTTTTATTATTTAAACTATGTTTATAAAAATTTTTTTAAACTATCCTTGATAATATATTTTTTATCAAGACTTTCAAGCTTCTTTATTACATCTAAAGTAAACTGCTTCCAGTCAACTTTTATTCCTGTATCAAATTTAGTTATTTTTCCAACCTTATACAGGTCAGTAAATTTATAAGTTAAATCTATTAGCTTGAAAGTTTCTTCAGGGTCAATTACAGGCTCAAGGCTTACCCACGTCTCAATAGAATAACGCTTTGCATATTTCAATGCTGCTATTCTGTCCTCTGGAAGTGCTGCGCCTGGTTCATAATAAAGAGATTTTTCATTATTAATAAATGTTAATGTCGTGGCGAAGGCATCGCCTTTTTTATATAAGAAAAAATCTCTTGCGGCCTTCATTCCGCCTTTTGTAAGGATTTGAAAACGAATATCGTAAGCCCTGAAAAGTTCTATAGCTTGCTGAGTTACGATATTCTCAATATAATCACCCTGATATGGATCTGAGATAAAAGACATTAAAACTCTTCTTTTATCTTTATTCCGGTTCATCTCTATTAGGTCTTTTTGAAGGAAGTTGATAATATTTTTTCTAATAGAGAAGTGTTTATGATACTCTTCTCTATTTTTTTTTAAGCACATTGGTGCATAACAGTATTTACAAGCGTGTTCGCAACCCATAAACAAATTGACGGCGAGGTCTGAATACTCCCTGGCTGCCCCTTTTGGGGCATATACAACTTTCATATTAATATTAACTCCTTAAAACTACCTGCCTTAATAGGTTCAGGATTTATGTTTTACAATTTAATTATAGCAAAATTATATTAATTTGTCAATTAAAAAAGTGAAATAATTGGCTCTACCACTTGATTTTTTATACATTGATAATAATTTATTTTTAAAGTTATATTCTTTACACAGTATATCTATAAGTTGTGGTATATAATTAATACAATCTTGATATTGGCTGCCATCTGTTTTTATAACTTTATTTTCTCCTATTTTATAGAATTTATATAAATTTAATTTGCCGTTAATCTGCAATACAGATCCTATTCCGTCTGTAACAGCTAAGATAAATGGTTCTTTTTTATTCTTTATTACTTCAAAAAAACATTGTATTTCAACACCAGGACATCCCTCATCGTCGAAATCTATAAAATCAAAATCCAAATGGTTTTTTAATTCTGTTTTTATAAATTTTTTTGCAATTAAATTATAATCGTGATTTATATTATCGAATTTTTGTTTATCGTTTGTTATTACTTCTTTAAATAACCTATTATACCAATATGTCAAAACTTGCCTACCTGAATATAATTCTATCGCTTTCTTTCTTTCTATAAAACAACAAGATTCTAATCTATAGGCAAGCTTTAGAGTTTCTATGTCTGGAGCTGCATTATCGTTATATCCAGAGTGATTTGATAAATGAATTGTGTATTTTTTTTTGCATGCGCCCGGCTCACCCTTCAACCCTTCTAATTCCTCTTCACTAAACCATTCATCAATCGGTATAACTTCCGCATCTTTTAAAATCTGGTCGTAATCCCACTTTAAATCTATTTCAGCTATTCTGTTATCAGCGTAAGCAAGCTCACGGGCTTTTGCATCTTTCTCTAAGTCTAAGTCAGTCCTCTGAACTGCCACAATCTTACTGCCATCAGAAGGAACTACAATAACATCATCCATATTCAGATTTTTTGCCTGTTCCACCGTTTTGTTACCGGCAATAATTCTCCCGGCCTTGTCGATTAAAATAGATCTTCCTGCTCCGTATTTTTGCAAGGAAATTTCAAGCATCTCACGGCCTTTATCAGTTCCTTTATTTGCGTTACTTTTATCTGGCTTTAAATCTGATAGTTTCATGTTATCCTCCAAAATCAAAAAAGACCTCCAGGGTCTTTCTTTACAGTTTAATAATATCACGCTTTAAAAGCCTTGTAAATGCAAAAACACTGCAAAAACACTGCAAAAACACTGCAATTTTATTTTTCAAAGCTTTAACAGACTTTCTATCTTTTCAAGGGCGGTTTTTTTGATGGTTTGCAATGTCCTATCAGACAAATGTAGGGTATTTAATACCGCGCACCATCTCCACTCGAAAACAAAAAGTTTCTGAATTACATCTTTTTCTATATCTGAAAGAGAATTAAGTAAAGCTTCTGTAGTTTTTACCTTTATCTCTAATTCTTCTATCTCCGATTCAATAACCTCCAGTTTTTCCTGTGCTTTCTGATGGTTTTCAGAAGATTTTATCCCTGCTTCCTCAGTCAATCTGGAAATTTTATAATTAGGAGGTTCCCATTTTAAAAGACTGGTATTATTACAATATTTCACTTCATTGGGTATTTGCTTCAACTGCTTAAGCAGTCTTATTCTTTCCAGTTTTAAAATCTCTAAACGGCTACAATTTTTCCTATATTCTTTAAGTAATTTTTTTATATCCGTCACGCCGCTTTACCTCTTTTCTGTAATGATTTCTTCCGCTCTTTCTTAAATTTTTCTACACAACCCTTTCTTTACTTTCTATCTCTTTAAGCTCATTTACGACTAATTTTTTCGCGTGTTCTATGCTGTTATTGAAGTTTTCGGCGTCGAGATTTCTTTCTTCTGGCAAGAACACTTTAAGCCGCTCTATTTTTAAAATAATAGTTTCAAGTTTATTTTTTAACGCATTCTCGCTATTTCGCATCTCTTACAATCTCCTCAGCTCTTCTATCTTTCTCCGGATCTGGTTCTAATTTTGCAAAAGTCGCCTGTAATCTCCATGTGTCATATTGCACCATATCAGCCTGTTCTTTTAGATCTTTTGCTTTTTTATTTAATTTTTCCAGTTCTTGTATCATAAATTCCCTGTAATCCATTATGCTGCCTTCACTCCTTTCTTTATCTTTATTTTTCTTACACATTCTCAAGTCATTCTCAGGACATTCACAGTCTTCCATGAAGCAGTTACAGCCATCACAGAAGTCTTTTAACTCCTGCTCATCTTCACATCTACATTCTTTTTCATCGGCAAAACAGCTTATGCAGACTTTTATGTGTTTCATAATCCGAACTCCTTAACATTTCTTAACATTTTTCCAGTAAAGCTGCCTCATAATCAGATGTGCTAAGTAATCTTCCAAGCCAGGTTCCATGGCAAGATTTAAAAGCAAAACCTGAAGGATAATCCTCTCTTGCTCCAGCATCCCAGAGTCCCATATGCCATCTTATTGAAGAGAGTTCTTCCGGAAGTAGTTTTAATCCGGATTGAATTGCCATTACTACTGATTTTTCGCCATGGCCAAGGTTTAATCCGGAAGTGTCCTCGACTTTGTATTCACCTTTAAATTCACCTGATTTTAAGTAAGCTTTTTTGTAGGTATTTACCTTACAGAAATCATGACAGGCTGCTGCAAGGATGTAGGAATTGATTGTGTCCTGAGTTATACTCTCGATTGCAAGTTGTTTTTTAAAGGAGTTAAGCTTTATCACTCCGATGTTAATTACGTTTAAGTGGTGAATTAATAAACCACCCTCGTAGCATCCGTGATATGCCGGTTTTGTACTGGCAGGAGCCGCGTAAAAATCCGTACCTTCGAGCCAGGCCAGAAAACTTTCAATTCCCTCTCTGCCGGTGGATGTGACTGCTTTTACGTATCTGTCTTTATATGCCTGTAATTCCTCTGGCGTGAGTTTTTTAAATTCTGTCATTAATTTATACTCACTTTCTGCCCTTCTGGAAGCTTATCATTGATACGTGTAGCGACTTCTTTTATTCTTTCTTCTTCCAGCTTATTTAATTCATCCAGGCATCTCATGGCTTCATCTTCATCTCCTGCTTTTTCTATAATCCTACATTGTTCGTTCTTGAAATCCATATACAGTTGACTGTCTCCACCTTCAATGGAGGGATCAAGGTATAAATCTATTTCTCTTCCGAGGTAATTGGATATCTCTCCGATATCTTTTTTACTGAGATTTTTAGCTTTAAAAACAATAGTCGTTATAAATTCTTGGTCTTTGTTTGGTTTCTGGGTTGTAAATTTGTCGATAAGACAATTTTTAATATTCATGCTGCTACACTTTCCTTTCTTTCATCATCTTTTCGATTTTGATTAATAACAAACTTTTCCAGTAAATTGTAAACAATTACCTCCGAGTGCTTCCTGTCTCCTCCGAAGAACACATGGACGTTGTATTTCTGACTCCAGGAGAGAGCGGCATATTGGAACTGTGACATTCTCTGAAATTCTGCTTCCAGTCTTTCTCTGCCACCGCCCAGGGAACTGTAGCAATCGGCGTGACTTTTGCGCTCTATTTTTCCATAATTTCCATACCTTCTTTTGTTGTTTCGACTATATGTTTACCTCACTTTCTTACTCTTCCTTACTCTCTTCACCGGCGCGTATTTTTCCATTTTTACCCTGCAGCGTTCTTCTACCATCCAGCCCATGCCTACGCCTATGGCGTCAGCTTCGTCAGTTGTCTCAGTCTTTATTCCTCTTACCCTCTTTAAAAAGTCCTGAGTTTGTTCCTTACTCGCCTTTGCCCCGGCTATATGCTTTTTCCATGTCTGGTTGTCTATTTCTTCCAGATGTATATTTAGGTCGAAGGAAAGAGAGAGAATTAATCCGTGAAGTTTTGCAAGTTTTATTATTGTGTCCCCGTTTTGAAGAGAAAGAGGTTTTTCTACCACAATCATTGCCTCAGATTTTTTTACTGAGGTGAGATTTTCATAGATCAATTCATTTATCTCTCTGTAAATCTTCTCAATCCTCTCTTTCCAATCGCCTTTCGGTGCTATTGTTCCGCTTTCTCTTAGTTTTTCATTTTCAAAAATAGCAAATCCCGTGCTGGTAGTAGATAGGTCGAGGGCGATTAGTTTGATCATTTCCTCTTCTCCTTCTTCTTTGTCTCTATCCAAAATTCATAAAAATTACAAGTCTTTTTATGCTCCGCCGTCAATTTTTCAAGCGGGATGTCAATTCTCTTTACAGTGCAGATTGCTTGCTCTTTCTGCACGAATTTACAGTGCTTGCAGTTCTGGCAGCATCGGGAAGCGAGGGCGTATGTGGTCATAGGGTTACCTCCAATTCTACTGTTTTCGTTTCTCCGGCCTTGTCGATATATTTTAGATATCCATTTTCTTTAGCGAAATAAAATAAATTTCGAGTTATTTCTACGTCTTTGTTGACTGTTTTTATAACAGCCAATAACTCAAGTTTTTCATGGTTTGCTGTTTGAAGTCCGTCAAGTCTTTTTTTAACATCATTCGCCATGCCTATCTTTACTGCATTGCCACACCTTATAAAATAGACTCCACCGGTTCTATTATTTTCCACTTCTATCCATTTGCCATATTCATCTTTTATAAAGTCACATTTGCAACAGGGCTCTGATATTTCAAAAGATCTTCCATTTCTGCTCATATTTAAACACCTGTGGCAAATATCACAATAATTCTGAATTGCTAACTCGTAACTATAAGTACATCCGCAAAAATTACATACATATCCACCATTTTTTCTATGAAACGTTCTCGATAAATCCATAATTTTCAATCTCCTTAAAACGGAATAACATCTTCTTCACTAAAATATTCATTATTTTCATTTACCGCTAACCCTGCTAACCCACTAACCCTGTTATCATTTTCCTTCATTACTATGCTATCATCAGGGTTAGGGGTATCTATCTCCACCCCTAACCTGCTAACCTTTTCATTAGGGTTAGCAGGGTTAGTAGGGTTTGTTTAGATAGCCAGGGTAGTAAGGTTTATATTCTTCTTATTATTATTTAGCATATTATAGTAACTACTTAAATTATATATATATCCTTCATTATCCA
>Ga0116186_1001192_pt1 | contig 27191 bp, 13 predicted proteins | sample AD_JPNNA4_MetaG_FD_89806 | JGI IMG/M metagenome (GOLD analysis project Ga0116186, IMG submission 89806) | Active sludge microbial communities of municipal wastewater-treating anaerobic digesters from Japan - AD_JPNNA4_MetaG | ecosystem: Engineered > Bioreactor > Anaerobic > Digestate | place...
AAAATTAAGCAAGTTATCATTTAATTGGCGATGTCCCCCCTTCCTTTGCTTCGTTCCGCTACGCTCCACTTCGCAAAGGAAGGGGGAGACGTTTTTCCATTAACAACGTGGTGAAACTAAACAGTTATTTGCTATATCGGCCATGTTTTTTTGCTAAGGCAATAAATTTTGTTGAATATTCATTAATTTTTATTTGTCCTGAAAGTTTATAGAGTTGCTTTTTTTGTGCAATTCTGTGATTTTTTGATGTTTAATCTTGTGTTAAATTAGTTAATCTTTTTGATAAATCAAAGAGAGCAAATGATAAATAATAAGAATTGTTTTTATCTCCGAATGGCATTAAAATTGTTAATAACCTCTCTTTTTTAATTATTGAATATAATAGAAATAGGTTATTATAAGAGCTTAAGGCCGGTTAATAAATAATTGTAAAATTTTATACCCAAGTATTACAACCAATGTATAAATGAAGTAATATTCGGAGAAAAACAAAACTAAAACGAATGGATATAAAACTTTGATATTCAATGTTAAATAAAAGTCAGGATAAAAATTAAAACAATGAATGTAAAAATTATTGAGGAAACTTCTCCTCTTGACGATGAGGTACCGCTACAACTTGTGGGCTACAACAAAATCTCCGAAAATGTTAAATCAAACCTTTTCAGGTTAAAGAAAACTGAATTTTCTACCATTAGCCCACAAACTAAAAACTTTATACAAAAGCATTTTCCTAATACCCCCGAAGAACAATGGAACTCCTGGAGATGGCAAATTAAAAACAGTTTCACTACTTTCGAGCAGTTAAGTGAAGTTGTTGACGTAAAGCAACTGATGAATGAAGCTTTTATTGCCGCGCACAAAAAACTTCCCCTAAGAATAACCCCTTATTATGCAAGTCTTTTAGAAGGAGCAGATATCAACAATCCAATATTTAAAGGCGTTGTCCCCAGCATCAAAGAGTTGCAAATGTCACCAGGCGAGGCTTCTGACCCTTTGCATGAAGAAAAGTGTTCGCCTGTTCCAAATATCGTACACCGATACCCCGACAGGGTGTTGTTCCTGGCCACAGGTTTTTGTTCTACCTATTGCAGGTATTGCACCAGGTCGCACATGGTGTCAAAAGAAAAGGTACACTATGGCAAAGCTGCCTGGCAAGAAGGTATCGAATATGTCCGAAATAATAAAAATGTCCGCGACGTGCTTATTTCGGGAGGCGATCCGTTAACCATGCCTGAAGCTCACCTCGAATACTTGCTGGAATCGTTACGTAATATCTCTCATGTAGAGATAATCCGCATTGGCACAAAGGTTCCGGTAGTACTGCCACAACGTATTACCAACAGCTTTGTAAATATGTTGCGCAGATACCATCCGCTGTTCATGAGCATACACTTTATGCACCCTATGGAACTTACCCCTGAGGTGGAAGAGGCTTGTTCAAAACTTGCTAATGCCGGAATCCCACTTGGCAGCCAGACAGTATTATTGAAAGGTATCAATGACTCTGTAACCGTTATGACCAAGCTAATGCAAGGTTTATTAAAGAATAGGGTGCGACCTTATTACATTTATCAATGCGACCCGATACCCGGCTCAGGCCATTTTCGCACCTCGGTCGAAAAAGGTTTAGAAATCATCAAGGGGTTGCGCGGCTTTACAAGTGGTTATGCTGTACCCCACTTTGTTATTGATGCCCCTGGTGGAGGAGGGAAAATACCACTTTTACCAGAATACTATATTGGCCGTGATGAAAATAATGTTATCCTTCTGAATTATGAAGGAAAAAAATATTATTACCCTGATGCTCCTGTTAATTATAAATAAAATGGTTCATTTCAATAAATGTCAATAAATGAAAATAGGACTAACCTATGACCTTCGTTCTGACTACCTGAAAGAAGGCTACTCTATGGAAGAAACTGCCGAGTTTGACAAAGAAGAAACTATTATTGGTATTGAAGAAGCCTTAAAATGCAATGGTTACCAAACAGAACGTATTGGCCATGCCCGGAAGCTGATGCAGGAGTTATTGAAAGGAAAACGATGGGATATGGTTTTTAACATCAGCGAAGGTATGTATGGCGACAGCCGCGAATCTTTAGTGCCGGCACTGTTAGATGCATACCAGATACCGCATGTTTTTTCAGGTGCGGTTACGCTTGGGATATCCTTAAACAAAGCTTTTGCCAAACAGATTGTACGTGATGCCGGCGTAAACACTCCGCCATTTATGGTGGTTTATCAACCGGATGATGTTAAACACTCTACACTAACATATCCTTTATTTGCCAAACCTATTGCAGAAGGTACAGGAAAAGGTATTGAAGGCCGCTCAGTGATAAATACCCCGGAACAGCTGGCCGAGATATGTCAATACCTTCTGAAAAAGTTTAATCAACCAGTTCTGGTTGAGGAATACCTGCCTGGCCGCGAATTTACTGTAGGTGTAGTAGGTAATGGCACTGATGCCCGCGTAGTTGGTGCTATGGAACTTATTTATAATGAAGGGATAGATAACGTTTATTCTTATTTTAATAAGGAAAACTACGAAGGCCGCATACATTACCAACCTGTAACAGGCGAATGGCTTGCCCAATGTGCCGATGTAACGCTGAAAGCCTGGAATGCCCTTAAAGCCTTCGATGGAGGTCGTGTTGATGTTCGTGTGGACAGGCATGGAAAGGTGAGCTTCATAGAAATCAACCCCCTTGCCGGATTGAACCCTGTACATTCTGACTTGCCCATCCTTTGCCGGATGAACAACATTGAGTACAATCAGCTCATTGGTATGATTATGGAAGCGGCCATCAAACGCATTCAATCAAATCATGGGAAATAAGAAGGTTATTATCCTGCACAATGCTGTCGAGGCAGATAGCAAGCCGGACGAAGCTGATGTGCTTCACCAGGTCGAACTGGTTTCGGCAGCTTTGACAGAATTAGGTTATCTACCCGAAGCTTTTCCTTTAGGAGTCGACCTTAAAGAAGGGATGGAAAAAGTCCTTTCAAAATCACCGCTGTTTGTTTTCAATTTGGTAGAATCTGTTTTTGACAAAGGAGAACTGCTGTACATTGGGCCAGCATTGTTGAATGCTTTTAAAATTCCTTATACTGGTGTTTCTGTCGATAGTTTGTTTATTACTACCAACAAAGTGCTTACCAAAAGGGTATTACAACAAAATAATATTCCTACTCCGCAATATTTCTCAACTTCAGAAACCAACCTTCTAAAACCCAACACCCGCTATTTGTTGAAACCAACCAGTGAAGATGGCTCAGTAGGTTTGGACGAAGATGCTGTTTTTACCACAGAACAGCCTGCTATGATTGAAAAAATAAAGCAGTTGCCCTCTTCTCACTATTTTATTGAGGAATTCATTGAAGGTCGCGAGTTCAACATTAGTGTTTTAGGAGGGAAAGACAAGGTTGACGTGTTGCCACCTGCCGAAATGCTTTTTGTGGATTTCCCGGAAAGTAAGCCGCAAATGCTTGGCTATACTGCCAAGTGGAATGAAGATTCTGTGGAATACAAGAACACTACAAGGGCATTTGATACCTTGTCTCCTGAATCTGCATTGTATAAAGAATTGATACGCCTGACACGTCAATGCTGGGATTGCTTTAGCCTGAATGGCTTTGCCCGCGTTGATTTCAGGGTTGATGAAAATGAAAAGCCTTATGTCATTGAAATCAACGGCAACCCTTGCATTTCGCCCGATAGCGGCTTTATTGCCGCTGCCCGCATTGTCGGCTTTTCTGACAAAGAGGTTGTTCAAAGAATTGTAGAAGATTTAAACTAATGTGATTTCGATATAATAATTTCATTGTCAATTATTATATGAAAAATATTGAATAACAATAAATACAAAGTCTATGCTACTTTTTTATCGAAAAAAGTAGCCAAAAACTCTTATCGCCTTAACTCTTTCACCCTCGAAGCCTCATAATGTTGCAATATGCAAACAACAGGAGCGTTAGGCTTCTCGGCCTTGAATTTTTGTTACTTTTGCTTCAAGGCAAAAGTAAGGGAAGTTTAGTTAAGACCTTTAAATACCTAATATTAGCTATTATTCTTATGTTGAACTGACGTTAAACTAAAAAACATGATAGAATTTCGTACACAACTTGTCTCTGGTGATAGCCAAGCTATCGGGGAACTTCTCGAATCAACAGGCTTTTTTTATTCGTACGAAATTGATGTGGCAAAAGAGCTTTCAGATGCTAATCAGGAGAAAGGGGCAGAAGCTTCGGGCTATCACTTTATAGTAGCTTACGAAAATAACACAATGCTTGGCTATTGCTGTTACGGGTTAAACCCTTGTACCCAATCGAGCTACGACCTTTACTGGATTGCTGTTCATAAAAGCCAGATGAACCGGGGTATTGGCCGTAAGCTAATGACTATGGCCGAACAAGCCATTGCCAAGCTCGGAGGGACTATTGTTTGGGTCGAGACTTCAGGACGTGTTATTTACGAACCAACAAGGGCTTTCTATTTAGCTATAGGTTATGATAAAGTTGCCATTATGCCAGACTTTTATGCCCCGGGTGATGATAAGGTTGTTTTTATGAAAAGGATTAAATAAAGAGGTATTAATTTTTCTTGTTTTATCAGACAATACTATTTCAACATTATAAAAAATCACCTTAAAAGAAAATTTTTGCCATACTTTTAACCCTCATAATTAAAAAAAACTTATGTTTTGATATTTTTTACAGAAAACCACATAAGTTTAATAGCAAATTATTGAAAAAGGAGTATTATGGCAACAAAAAATATCTCTGCTGAAGGTGTTACAGAAGAGCCGTCTATTTCTAAAATAGACCTGCAATTAATCCATTCTTTTGAGCAGGAATATCCGGTCAATGAGCTGCTTAAAAAGGTATGCAACCTTATTCCCAGGGCTTACCTTCAACCTTCAGAGGTTTGTGCCCGGATTTATTATAATTCTAGCATTATTGACAGTAATAATTATCAAGATTCACCATGTTTGACCAAATACACTTTTAATTTGCCAGATGGTACCCTTGGAGCTGTTGAACTTCATTTTTTTGGGGCATATGCCGACTCGTTCAGTAAAGCTTTTGTGGCAAAAAATGCAGCTTTTTTAAAGGATGTTTCCACACTTTTAGAGGGCGAGTTGTCGAAAAACCAATTGGCCAAGTTGGCCAATGCTACCCATGAGCGGAGCAAAGAACTTAAAGGGATTAGCCGGGCCGCTGAAGTGTTAAAACGAAGCGATACGCTTGAAGAGTCGTTGCAAAACATCTGTTTGTTTTTGCCCGAAGCATGGCAATACCCGGCTCATACTGCAGCCCGCATTACCTTTGATAATATGGAGTTTAAAAGTAAAAAATTCCAGGATTCGCAGTGGGTCCAACGGGCATACTTTAATACCCCCGACAATAAAGAAGGTAAAATAGAGATATTTTACCTGAAAGAATTTCCAGAAGCAGACGAAGGGCCATTCTTGTCCGAAGAAAGACAACTGCTCGACAACCTCGCATTGTTGATTTCCGGGACGGCTTCAGAAGAAGCATTACAACATCTTTTGCTTCAAAATACCGAACGTTTGAAAGAACTTCGTGCAATAAATCAAACTTCTGAAATTTTAAAACAGAACAATAATATGGATGATGCTTTGCAGAAAATATGCAGCATCTTGCCCGAAGCATGGCAATTTCCTGAACATACTGTTGCCCGTATCACATACAAGGATAAAGTTTTCAGAAGTAAGAATTTCAAGGTTACTAAATGGAAAATAAACCAGGTTTTTGAAACACCTGATAATTCCAAAGGCCTTATCGAAATATATTACACCCGGGCTTTCCCCGAAGCAGATGAAGGCCCGTTTTTGAAAGAAGAACGCAACCTGTTGGTCAACATTTCTACTCTTATTGCCGGATCAGCCACAAAAGATGTATTAAGAAAATTACAATACGAAAACCGCGAACGGCTCAAAGAGCTCAATGCTATTAACCAGACATCGGCCATTATTGCTAAAGGTGAAAGTATTGATGATACGTTAAGGGACATTTGTGCCATTATCCCAAAATCATGGCAATACCCCGAACATACTGTTGCTGCTATCAAATTTGAAGGCAACATTTATACCAGCAAAAATTTTAGTGAAACAATATGGGGGCAACGCGAGCATTTTGTAACTTTCGATAACAAAAAAGGAACGATTGAGATTTTTTACCTCAAAGAATTTCCTGAAGAATTTGAAGGCCCATTTTTGAAAGAAGAACGACAGTTGCTTATCAACCTTGCTAAATTGATAAGTGGTTACCTTAACAACTATAAAGGCCGCGAAATATTTAACAAAAGTCAGGTTAAAGAGATTGCAGGCCACAATTCTGAAGAATATCGAAAATCATTAATTAAAAATAAGCAACCTTTACAGCTGTTTTTCAATAAACAGATTCTGGATAAGTATATTTATCTCGATATGATGAAGTACAAGGTTAAGGACATCCTTTTTGTAGCTACATTGTACGATGCTTTTATCCTCGAAAATGAGGACAGCTTCTTTGAGCAGTTCATGGGCGAAATATACCAGTACAGTTTGTTCTCGTTGCCCCGTATTACAGGTGTCACATCTGCCGAAGAAGCTCTTGAGCTCCTTGATACAACCAGTTTTGACCTTGTAATCCTTATGGTTGGTATCGATTCTAATGCCCCCATAGATTTAAGCCAGAAAATTAAGCAAGTTAGGCCCAACCTGCCTATATTCCTCCTGCTAAATCAAAAAAGTAATATAAAATATTTTGAGGAACTTGTGCCTACCGTGAAATCTGTAGATAAACTTTTTGTATGGAACGGGAACTCTCAGATTATTTTTGCTATTGTTAAGTCAATAGAAGATAGCGCCAACGTAGAAAACGACACTAAGGTAGGCTTGGTACGTGTCATCCTGGTTATCGAAGATTCTGCACAGTATTATTCAAAATACCTGCAAACACTGTATTCTGTTGTATTTGGCCAAATTCAGCAATTGTTGCCCGAAGTAGAGAAAAACGAGATTGATAAGATTAGTAAGATGCGTTCGCGTCCGAAAATACTTCATGCCCGCAATTACGAAGATGCAATGTATATATATAATAAATATAAAGACTTTCTGCTTTGTGTTATCTCTGATGTTGAATTTGAAAGGGATGGAAAACTTGATAAACATGCAGGGGTCAGGTTTAGTAAATATGTGAAGGCTAATCTGAAAAATCTGCCAATTTTATTGCAATCTTCGGAAGTAAAGAACCAAAAAATAGCTGAAAAAATCGGGGTAAGTTTCATTAATAAAAACTCAGAAAGCCTGCTTACTGAGATTAAACAATTTATTACATATCATCTCGGCTTTGGAGATTTTGTATTCCGCGATAAAGAAGGAAGACAGCTTGCTGTCGCCCACACTCTGAAAGAATTTCGCGATATCCTTTACACTATACCTGAAGAATCCCTGTTTTTGCATAGTGAAGCCAATCAGTTTTCGCTTTGGCTTATGTCGCGAGGCGAGATTAAATTGGCAAAAACCATAAACCCTTTTAGAATTAAAGAGTTTGAGTCTATTGAAGTTTTTAGGCAAAATTTTATTAAAACCATCAATGACTACAAAGAAGAGAAAATACGCGGCAAAATACTTACCTATGAAGAAACAAGCATCATTGACGAAAAAAATATTTATTTGTTGGCCAATGGTTCTTTGGGAGGAAAAGGACGGGGACTGGCTTTTATCAATACATTGATACATAACCTCGATTTTTCGGCATTTAACAAAGAAATAAATATCCGAACTCCTGTTACTGCTATTATTGGAGTTGAGGAATTTGAAAGTTTCATGGAACGTAACCATTTGTACGACAAAATTTTCAATGCCAATATTTCGTATGAGGAAATAAAACATCATTTTCTTCATGCCCACCTCTCACATGGCTTAATGCGCAAGCTGGAACATTTTATTTCGCGGATAAACAAACCTATTGCTGTACGTTCGTCAAGTATCTCCGAAGATTCATTATCTCAGCCATTTGCCGGGGTTTTTGACACCTTTATTGTACTTAATAATAGTAAAAATAAAAAAATTAACCTTGACCACCTTACAAAGGCTATAAAACTGGTATTTGCATCTATTTATTCAGACCATTCACGTTCCTACTTTAAGGCGATACATCATAAAGTTGAAGAAGAACGTATGGCTGTTGTGTTGCAGGAACTGGTCGGGAATCAATACGGCAATTATTACTACCCTCACATTAGCGGTACAGCCCAATCATACAACTATTATCCGGTTGCCCACATGAAACCCGAAGAGGGGTTTGCGGTTGCTGCTGTTGGCCTTGGCAATTATGTTGTTGGCGGAGGAAAGTCATTTCGCTTCTCGCCAAAGTACCCGAAAATAGAAATTTTTACTCGAAAAGACCTGCTCAATAGTACACAGGTAAACTTCTTAGCAGTAGATATGTCCAAGAAAAACATCAATTACATTGAAGATGGAGAAATGGCACCTCTTGCATTGCTTGATATTAGTGTAGCTGAAAAAGATGGAACACTGAAACATTGTGCTTCTGTTTATAACCCTGATAATGATCGTATTGAAACCGGCATCAACTCTCCCGGTCCTCGTATTGTAAATTTTGCCAATATTTTAAAATACAACTACATCCCTCTTGCCCAGCTTATTGACGTTTTACTCAACACTATCAAAGAAGCTCAAGGTTGTCCGGTCGAAATAGAATATGCTGTTGATTTAACCCCTTCGGCCAACGGTCTGCCCTCTTTTTATCTGCTGCAAATCAAACCACTTGTAGGTAGCCAGTTCAACCATAATTTTGATTTTGACGAAATAAACAAAGAAAATACCATATTATATACCGAGTCAAGCCTTGGCAATGGGGTAATTAACAATATTCGCGATGTAATATACGTTGATGTGGCAAAATTTGACCGGCTCAAAACATTGGAAATGGTCAAAGAAATTGAACATTTGAACAATATGATGCAAAAAAACGACCGGCAGTATATTCTTATCGGTCCGGGACGTTGGGGCACTCAAGACCAATTTCTTGGCATTCCTGTAGTCTGGGGACAAATCTCTAATGCAAAAGTGATTGTAGAAATCAGCCTGAGTAATTTCCCGCTTGATTCATCTTTAGGATCTCATTTTTTTCATAACGTAACTTCTATGAATATTGGGTATTTTTCTGTGCACGACACTTCTCTTTCTGAATTTATACAGTGGAAAATACTTAACAAGCAAAAAGTAATCCATAAAACTAACTATTTTAAACATGTACAATTTGCAAAGCCTTTGAAAATAGTGATGAACGGACGAGAAAAAAAATCAGTAATAATGTTTTAATTTGCATTTAAACAGGTTTTGATATGAGCATTTCGATAGGTCTTTTTGATGAGCATAAAATAGTAATGGAAGGGTTAAGCTCATTATTCTCCCAGAATGAAAATATTAAAATAATATTTCAATGTTCTGACAAAGCTAAGTTATTAGAAACCCTTAAATTGCAACCAGTAAATATCCTCATTGTCAATATTCATGTCCTTGATACTGCTATTTTAAACCTAATCTCGCAAATAAACCTTACCATTTCAAAGACACGCATACTTGTAATTTCAGCAGTTAATAGTGACGAAATGGTTTTGAAAACTATCAAGGCAGGTGCAAAAGGTTATTTGGCCCGAGAGGCTGACCGCAACGAGATGGTTGAAGCTATTTATACTATTCGTAATGGTTTTGACTATTATAGCAAGTCCATCACACATTTACTTATCAATAAATATATTACCCGCTTCAAAAGCGAAGACAAGATGCCTAAAGCTGAAATCGGGAACCTTAGCGCCCGCCAGGTAGAAATACTTAAACTCTGGGGCGAAAATTATACCAACAAAGAAATTGCCGAGAAACTATTTATCAGCCTTCGAACCGTAGAAACTCACAAAAACCATATTATGCAAAAACTCAACCTAAAGACCACCGTAGATATGGTAAAATTTGCCATACGCAATAATTTGATAGAAATATAAAATCTTTTGCATAAGAAAATTACTGAAAAACATACGTGAAACACGTAAAGTAAAGTCCATATTTTTTGTCAATCCAAAGGCCATATTACATTTGGGACATTGAAAATTTTAAACATTTTAAAAAACAAAAAATATGGCAAAGACAGATGCTGCATTGAATGAATTCATGGCAAAAATTATTGCTAAAAACCCTGGGGAATCTGAATTTCACCAGGCTGTAAAAGAAGTTGCTGAATCTCTTATGGATTTTATTGAAGAAAACCCTAAGTACAAAGCTGCTAAAATCCTTGAAAGGATAGCTGAGCCAGAACGTGTTATCATTTTCCGTGTTCCATGGTTAGACGATGCCGGAAATTTCCAAATCAACCGTGGGTTCCGTGTTCAGATGAACAGTGCCATTGGCCCTTACAAGGGAGGTTTGCGTTTACACCCAACTGTAAACCTGGGTGTGCTGAAATTCCTGGCTTTTGAGCAAGTTTTCAAAAACAGCCTAACAACACTTCCTATGGGAGGTGGAAAAGGTGGTTCCGACTTCGACCCTAAAGGAAAATCAGACAACGAAATCATGCGTTTTTGCCAAAGCTTCATGACCGAACTTTGTAAGCATATTGGCGCAGATACTGACGTACCTGCCGGGGATATAGGCGTTGGTGGCCGCGAAATTGGTTTTATGTATGGCCAATATAAAAGATTGCGTAACGAATTTACCGGGGTGCTTACAGGTAAAGGCCTTGGCTGGGGCGGTAGCCTAATTCGTCCTGAAGCTACTGGCTACGGTACAGTATATTTTGTCAGAGAAATGATGAAGATGAGAAAAATGGACATGAAAGGCAAAACTGTTGTTATTTCAGGTTCAGGCAACGTTGCTCAGTATGCAGTTGAAAAAGCAATGCAATATGGGGCAAAAGTTGTTACCCTTTCTGACTCTAACGGTTTTATCCATGACCCTGAAGGTTTCAACGAAGAAAAACTTGCATTTGTGATGGACCTCAAAAATGTAAAACGTGGCCGTATCAAAGAATATGCTGCAAAATACAAAAGCGCTACCTACCATGAAGGCAAAACTCCTTGGGGGGTTAAATGTGATATAGCCCTTCCTTGCGCTACACAAAACGAATTAAACGAAGAAGATGCTAAAACCCTTATTAAAAATGGTTGTATTGCAGTAGCCGAAGGCGCTAATATGCCTTCAACCCCGGAAGCCATAGAAGTTTTCTTAAAGTCTAAAATCATGTATGGCCCGGGCAAAGCTGCTAACGCCGGAGGGGTTGCTACTTCAGGTCTCGAAATGACCCAAAACTCAATGCGCCTGCCTTGGACACGCGAAGAAGTTGATGCTAAACTTGACCAAATCATGTGTAACATCCACGCTACTTGTGTAAAATATGGATCAGAAAAAGACGGATATGTAAACTACGTGAAAGGTGCTAACATCGGTGGCTTTATCAAAGTGGCCGATGCTATGATAGCTCAAGGTCTTGTATAATCTTTAGCCGAAGATAATGAACCGTCAGGTTCGCAATAAAAATGGCCTTCTGTTTTTGCAGAGGGCCATTTTATTTTAAATGTACCTTATTCCTTCATAATAAAATTTAATTTTTAAGGAATGATAGCTTGTCCTGTCTTTGGCGGGAGAACACCCACAATAAACATCATCGTGTTTGCGATTTGCAGAATCATGGGGTTTTCATTATTAATGTCTATTTAATATTTTTGCCCTTTAAAATGCTTTTGGCTTGATTATAAAACACAAATAAAAAACACTACTATGAAACACGTTAAAATTTTTATTTTCTTTTTCCATGCGCTGCTTTTGGTAAACTGCAACAATTGTTATGATTCTGCCAGGGCAAAGTATATCAATAAAACTTTTTATAACAATTCGTGTTCTTCAGATTTTGTAGTATTTACAGCTGTAGATACCAAAACAAACACTGCAAAAGAAATATGTTGCGAAAGCAATGCTTTATATAGCGCATATATGAGCGAAGTTATTTCATTAAACAAATCTGTTTCACAAATAAAAGCCGATGAGATAGCAAAAAAAAGTTTTGATAGCATTGTCAATAACAAATCATGTAATTTTGTTTTTCACTTCAATAAAGCTCAATCATTAATGATGATTGGATTTTACGAATTCAATACAGATTCTGTCAAATTTTACTCAAACAAAAACACTAAACGTATAATCAAAGCCATCAAAGCCAATTACAAACCCGAAAACTTGTTGTTTTTGAAAGATTTTGCCAGACAAGAAAATATCTATCAAATATTTTTGTTAAATAAAAATGGTATTTATTGTGGAAGAGATTGTTTTTCGGGTATCGTTATGATAAAAAAAGTTATTGATTAACCAATAAACAAAAGCAAGCAACTTTGTGTTTTTCTCCCTCTTTGGGCTCTTAAATCTTTTACTCCCGGGTCTTTGGGCAAACCTTCAATTTGTGCAATGCCATGAACGAAATACAAACTTTAACGTTTGTAAATTTACTATTTGGGGAGTTGATTGTAAATGTTTAGAATTAAATAATTTATATATTTGTGCATTATTCACAGTTAATTTTTATTTTTTATGCCCAGAATAAGAAAAATTCTTGAAGACAAAGTTGCAAAGCCTGCCCCAGCTACTAAAAAGATAGCAAAGTTTAAAAATATTGCTGCAAAGAAAACAGAAAACCCAGTTAATACAATTCAAGGAAAAACTGAAAACCCTGTTGATTTAAAATTGCCCAAGCCAACAAAAAGAAAATATATCAGAAAAGAAAAAGATTTCATTTCATTTCTTAAACAAGAAATTGAAAATAGAGATTTTTCTTTAGAGCAAATTGAAAAAATCAGAGAAATTCTTGAAAATATCAAAGAAAAAGAAATTCAAAAACTTGAAGAAAATATTAGAAAAAATCAGGAAAGACTTGAAGCTTTAAAAAAACTTAAAGGTTAATTTTTTCACTGTTGTCCGGAAAACCAATTAAAACGGTCGCAGATTGTTTTTAGCGATTATTTATTGTAGTCATTTATAGGTTTATATGTGCAGGGCTTTAGCCCTACATTAATACTTTTACCAGACAACACTGATTTTTTTCTAAAATTGTCTTTTTCAAAAGGCAGCAACGTATAATCGAGGGCCGTAATGTAGAAATATCTATTTTATGGCCCTTTGTTTTATTATCTTTTTGCCCTGAAGTCGTTGAATAGGGCAGGTATTTGTTTGATTCTGTTGCTTTATAGTCAAGCCTGATGAAATTCGTACTCTGAATAACAAATTGTTTGTTACTTTTGTTTCTGAATTGATAAAAGGGTTTTGCTTTAAACCTAAGTTTTAACGAAGAAACAAAAAGAAAGAATAAAATGAACAAGCAGAGCAGGGAGACAATCTGTGTACAGGGCGGATGGCAGCCGCAAAAAGGCGAGCCAAGGGTATTGCCAATTTATCAAAGTACTACATTTAAGTACGAAACAAGCGAGCAAATGGCCAAACTTTTTGATTTGGAAGAAGCCGGTTATTTTTATACCCGTTTGCAAAACCCTACCAATGATGCTGTTGCTTCAAAGATTGCTGCACTTGAAGGTGGAGTTGGGGCTATGCTTACTTCGTCTGGACAGGCCGCTAATTTTTATGCTATTTTTAATATTTGTTCAGCTGGTGACTATTTTGTTAGCACTTCTGCTATTTATGGAGGGACCTTTAACCTTTTTTCTGTAACTATGAAAAAACTTGGTATTGAGGTTACTTTTGTAAATCAGGACGATTCTGAAGAAGATATTGTAAAAGCATTTCGTCCTAACACAAAAGCCTTGTTTGGCGAAACTATTGCCAATCCGGGAATGGCCGTGCTGGATATTGAAAAAATGGCCAAAATAGCCCATAAAATGGGCGTTCCATTAATAGTTGATAACACTTTTGCTACTCCAATCAATTGTCGTCCTTTTGAATGGGGCGCTGATATTGTTGTTCACTCTACCACAAAATATTTGGACGGCCATGCCAGTACTGTAGGAGGAGCCATTGTTGATAGTGGTAAATTTGACTGGGATGCCAATAAAGACAAATTCCCAGGGCTTACCACTCCTGATGATTCGTATCATGGCCTGATATATACCAAAAGTTTTGGGAATAAGGCTTATATTACAAAAGCTACGGTACAGTTGATGAGAGATTTGGGCTCGATACAATCGCCTAACCATGCATTTTTGATAAATCTTGGCTTAGAAACGCTTCATTTGAGGATGGCACGTCATTGCGAGAATGCACAAAAAGTGGCTGAATATCTTCAATCAAATGATAAAGTGGCATGGGTGCATTATTGTGGTTTGCCAGGTGATAAGTATTATCAGCTTGGCCTGAAATACTTACCAAATGGTTCATGTGGTGTTTTGACATTTGGACTTAAAGGTGGACGGGATAATTCTATCCGTTTTATGGATAGTTTGCAGTTGGCAGCAATTGTTACTCACGTAGCAGATGCCCGTACATCTGTCCTTCATCCTGCAAGCCATACTCACCGGCAACTTACTGATGAGCAGTTAATAGCCGCTGGAGTTGCCCCTGACCTTATCCGTTTTTCTGTAGGTATCGAAAATGCCAATGACATTATAGCCGATATTGAGCAGGCATTGAAGAAAGCATATAATCTTTAATTGCATATTAACATAAAAATCTCATGCCCCCCATTGGGCCAGTAAATGATGAGCTAAAGAATAATATGCTATCTTGGACATAGAAGATTTGAGAACATTAGAGTTAATTTTATATTTCTTTCAATATATAAGATTCAATGTCGTTTAGTTAAGACTTTGACAGGTTCTGCGAACGCTGTCAGGTCAGGGGTGAAACTAACCCGACAGCTTTCAGGCCTGTCGGCGTTTTTTTTATACTTAACTAAACGACATTAATATAAGCTTTAAAATTACGATAACTTTATTGAAACAGGGGTTGGGTTCGAAAGGTTATCATTAACAGGGCACCGGTTCTCAATTTCTTTTATCCATTTGCTTATCAGCTCTGGAGATGCATCTGTTTTGGGTTCTAAAGTCAGGTTGATTTGCTTAAAACCAGCCCTTTCGCTAAACGATTTTCCAAACAAACGATTGGGGTTGATGTTGCCGTCAACCTTAATGGTCAGTTTATCAAGTTTGATGTTCAACTCTGCAGCTATAAGATAGGCCATAACGTTGACACATCCGGCATAACTGGCCAGCAGATATTCTACCGGGTTTGCCCCTAAATCCTGCCCCCCGAGGGTTGGAGGTTCGTCAACAACAATACTGAATTGTCTTGCCTTTGCAGTAATGCGTGTTTGCGATTCTGCTTTTCCTTCTACACTAAATACTAAATCTGCCATAGCTTTAATTATTAATGGTTTATGCAATGTTATGAAGATTGCTTTAACCTTGGAATACCGCATAAATGGCAAATTGAATACCGTAAAACAGTGATTAGGTTATGGATAAGAAAGCTAAGCTATTTTTCTTTTTTCATAATCTTTCAGCACCATATCCCGGGTGTTTGCATTACCATGCGATGGAAGAAAGACCTGGCAATTGGTATTAAGCAATGGGGCCCAACTATCTACTAATTGTCGGGGATTGTTGGCAAAAGGCGGGAAAACCGTCCATCGGAATACACCAAACATTGCATCACCTACTATTGCCACTTCATCATCAACAATAAGGCTCATAGAGCCTTCAGAATGACCTGGAGTGTGAATGAGATAAGCTTTGAACCCAAAATCGTGAAAGCTAAATGTTGAATCAACTACAATATCCACAGGACAGGTTACTTTTCGTAATGAAAAGAACCATTTCCCAAAAAATGATGCTAAAAAACGGGTAAAAAAGTTTGTTCCGGCAGGGACAATGTTTTCTTTACCCAGCAAAAAGTGAGACTCTTTTTTATGCACGATAACTGTAGCATGATATTTTTCACGGATTCGACGGGCATTTTCAGCATGGTCGTAATGCGAATGGGTTAAAACCAGATAGTCTATTTCATTTATAGCGTATAATCTCAAGCGTTTGTCAAGTTTATTCCAGTTCCACTTCGTGCTGGTATCAACCATTATTTTTTTGGTGCCGTAAAATACAAGAAAAACATTGCTTCTGCCGCCAATTAATTGTACTATCCTATAGCCGCCTTTAGTTTTCCAGGTGAACATTTGTGTAAAAGTTTGGGGTTTGTAATATGCTATAAAAATATGAAAATCATAGAATACCACAAACCCCAAACTTGAAAAAATAACCACAAATGGTTATTTTACAAGTTTATTTCATCTCATAAATCTTGTCCACAATCCCGTAATTGATAGATTCCTGGGCATTCATCCAATAGTCGCGGTCAAAGTCTTTGTATATCTGTTTTACAGACTGGTTGCAATTCTTAGCCAAAATCTCAGCCCCAATCTCTTTGGTTTTGAGCAGTTGCCTGGTTTGTATTTCTATATCGGCAGCTGTACCTTGCAACAAACCTACGCTTGGTTGGTGTATCATCACTTCGCCTAATGGAAATATATATCGTTCACCCTTTTCACCGGCCGAAAGTAATATAGATCCCATAGAAGCAGCAAGTCCCATGCAAACAGTTGACACCGGCGAAGATATAAGGTTCATGGTATCCAGAATAGAGAAACCTGATGTTACCATGCCTCCCGGGCTATTGATGAAAAAGGTTATTTTTTCACCAGGTTTTACCGACTCCAAATATAATAGTTTGCTCACGATATCTTGAGCAGAGTCGTCATCTACAACGCCCCACAGAAAGATTTTTCTTTGTTCGAGAAATTTCAAATCAATAATTTTCATCGATGCTGATTTCTTTGATTGAGGTTCCATTTCGGGCTCATCGTCCATAATTATTCTTCTCATATTATTAAAATTTTACATTTACATAGTTCTTTTATGGATACTTTTTGTTTAAGTTATATACAAAAACAAATGTAATCGAATGAACCGTAAATAACAAGAATTTGCTATAATGGCCCTCTCCTTTGGATAGGATAGGGGAGAGGCTTTTTGTGGAGCTGGCGGGAGTCGAACCCGCGTCCAAACAATAAACAGAGATGCTTTCTACATGCTTAGTCGGTTCTTGGTTTTCGAAGTTGGTCCGGCAACAGACAGCCTAACCAGCCCTTATCTCCTTTGTTTCATTGGTACCCCGGAGCTTAATACCAACTATCCCATTCTCACGAGCGCCGCTTGACCAGGGACCGATGGGCTTGCTCCCCGAGCGACGTCTTGTCCGCGGCACCTGGGCCGGGATAAAGCTAATCTACTATAATTCGATTAAGCAGCAAGAGCAAAATTATTTTCGCCTTCTATATTTTGCAACCTCTGTAAAAGCTGTTGTTGCGTGAGCCTGCATGCTTACATGTCCATTTCCATTGCTGTCAAAACCGGTCAGCCCCATGCTGACATGTATTCTTCTGCAAAGATACGATTATTACTTCGGTATGGCAAGTTAAAAATTTTTGCCAAATTATTTTGCATGTATTCTTAATTAGAATCTGTAGCTTCTTCCGCCTCTGTCGCATCGCCGTCAAGCTAAGGTGTACTTAAAAATAATACATTGTATTTAAGCCCTGTAAGGGCTATATATTGGTAGAATTCAAGAATGCTCAAATAAAGTGCGCCAGAAGTATGATAGAAAATGAGCATTCCTTTTTTGGGCGCACAATAGAAGACTCTCATTTAATCAGCTTTTATTTTTATGCACCACGCATCATTCGTTAAGTGCTTGGTGCGGTTTATTTTAAAACGTATTTTCTACCAATATGAAGCCCTTACTGGGCTTGAATACTGATACATTTCCTGTCTTGATGGCTATGGCCTCAGGCAGGAGGTAGGCGAGGCTAATTTTACATTTGTTAGATAAGAACCATAAAAAATAGAAATGTTTATATTTCTTATATTTTCATTTTTTTTGAAAATGAATCTTTTAAGTTTTGTCAAAATGACAAAAAGTAATATTAGTATGGTTTTTCATGTTTTTTCAAAAATAATTTACTTTTTTTGTCTAAGAAAAACAAGCGTTCGTGTAATTTATTTTATCTAACATCAAAAATTTTAAACCAGACTGTATTTTATTTTGTACAAAAAGGTGATATTTGTCACCTGAAAACCATGACTTTAATCAAATTCAAATTGGAAAATATTAATAACTTATCCGGCTTAAAGTTTTACATGTATAGAGTAAACTCAAAAGGTAAAGCTTTTCGTGTTATTTTATTCTTATTTATTGCATTTTTCTTTAGTGCTTTTGATGCTGTTTCTCAGTCTGCAGGAGATTATCGAACAAGAAACAATGGAAATTGGAATGGTGCAAATGTTTGGCAAATAAGGAATGCAGCAAACACAGCCTGGAACAATACTGCAAATTATCCGGGTGTTGACAACAGTTTGCCTAGTATTTATATTCAAAATAATGTAACGCTTAATGTTACGCCTGCATATCATGTAAATAATGTAATTTTTAATAGTAATAATACAATTACCATAAGTAATGGTCAAACTTTATATGTTGATGGTTCAATTTCCGGAACTGGCACTATTTCTGTTGCAGGAATCTTGTACGTAGCTGGTAATATTGGTACTGGTATAACAGTAAATGGAAATGGGACTATTTATATAGAAGGGGCATTTACTCCTGCATCTTATTCGACTACTTCTGGTACTGTAAATTATAGTGGATTGTCGGATCAAACAGTTTCAGTATATTCCTATAATAATCTTACCGTTTCGGGCTCTGGCGTTAAAACGATAGCTAACAATATTACTATATCCGGCAATCTCAACGTTTCGGGTACAGCTACTTTAGCTTCGGATATTTATCAAATTAGCAGGGCTGCTGCTGGAGGCTCGTTTACTTTGGGAGCTGGTACTGCGCTTACTTTAGGCCGTACTACAAATGCTACTGCTGTAATTTTTCCAACCAATTTTTCTACTGTAACGCTTGATGCTACAAGTCGCGTTGCTTATCAAAGTGCTGCTGACCAAACTATAGCAACTTATAATTATGGGATACTCGAAATTGGAGGAGGAGCAACCAAGGCCTTAGCTAACCATACTACACTTAATGGCGGCCTTATTCTTACCAACGGTATCCTTAATTTGGGCAATTATAACCTTATCGTAGGTGGTAAAGTTACCGGGGGCAGCCTCACGAGCTTTGTCAACCAGTCAGGACTCGGGCGCTTTATCAAACGTGGCTCTACCGTAGATGAATTAGTTTCAATATTTCCCATAGGAATGGGTACAAGGTATGTCCCTGTCAGCTTAAATAGTTTATCAGGAACAGTTGCCCCTAATTCGACTATCACAGTTGCTACGGCTAATTCGCAGGTTGTTCCGGGTATTCCGGGCTCTAATCCTCTGAACCGTCAGTGGACAACTACTTCTACTGGTATTTCAGGCCCTGTTTTGGCCAATTTTAGTTTTGCTTATGATAATAATGACCGAACTGGCGGGGCTACGGCTTATGACTTGTTCGTAAACTATATGGGTTCGTGGATTGTGCCATCCGGTTTAAGCCAATCAGGTGTCAACCCTATGGCTTCGGTTTCGTCTCCTTTTATTGATGCTACCTGGTCTGGCTCTGTTTCCGGGAAGCGGATTTTTTATTCATTAAAAAGTGGAGATTGGGACGATCCTTCTGTTTGGACGCTAGATCCTTCCGGCTCTCAGCCTAATAACCCTAACGGGTTTACGCCTGCTACTTCTACAACCAGTATGTATGATGAAGTCGTTATCCTTTCAGGACGTACAATTACCGTATCTTCAGGGGCTAAAGTTAATGCTAAATTAACAGTTAATGGCGTTCTTGATTTGAGAGATGTTGCCGGACATAGTTTTACTGATATTGAAGGTTCAGGAAAAATTCGTATTGCAGGAAATAATTTTCCTTCTGGTAATGCTACTAATTTTATTACAGCCGGACAAGGTGAAGGTACTGTCGAATTTTATGGAACTTCGCGTGATATTACTTTAGCAACTACTTACTATAACGTTGAGGTAAATATGGGGACAAACACCCTTACTTTGCTCAACAACCTGACTGTAAACGGTTCGCTGTTGGTTAAGTCCGGGACATTGTCTATTAATAATGCTACAGCTACTAACAATCTGAATATTATTGTTCGCAAAGATATTACTGTTAATACAGCCGGAAATATCGTTACAGGTTCTGCCAACGCCCGTCACCAGCTTGATTTATATGGCAACCTCAAAAATCATGGACATCTGGCTTTTACCAATCGTACCGCCCCTATTGTAGATACGTATTATACAACTCAGGCAACCGATGGTATTGTTGATTTGAACTGTCTGAACGCTAATGCAGATCAAAGCATACTCTGTGATGGGCCTTCAATTTTTTATCGCATCAAAATCGATAAAGGTACAGATGATACTTACATTCTCAATATTGATGCTACTGCTCCAACTAATTTTTATTTATTGGGTTATACTAATCAAGGTCATCCAAACATTAACCAGTTAATTACCAATGATAATGCATTGGCTTTAATTAAAGGTACCGTTCGTATAGGAGATGGTGTTACCATTAGCTCTCTTTCTTATTCTGGTAATTACAATATTTCTACTGCTGCCCAACTATGGGTAGATGGGGGTACTGTATTGGAGAATATTGGTAATGCTATAGTCCCTTACGGAAAAATAAGAATTACCAGTGGCTTATTAGAATCAAAAGTAGCAAGTGGTATTACTGTTCGCGAAAGCGGGTTGATCCTTGTCGATGGAGGTACTGTTAATGTGAATCAAATTAGGACTTCGGTTTTGGGTGCTGCTCATTTAGGAGGTTATATCCAAACTGGTGGTGAAGTAAATGTTGGAGGAACTCCTTATACAAGTGATTATTACACTTTTTGTTTGACATATAACAATAGTATTTTCAATATGTCAGGAGGGACATTACGAGTCAATAATGCATCTGCTAAGGGTACTATTTTTATTAATTCTGATCCTGAAAATATTAAAGTTACCGGAGGTACTGTGATTATTGAAGCAAGTTATGCTCGTAACCCTTCTATTAATTCACGCGCTCCATTTTGGAACCTTGAATTTAGAAATACATCAGGTGCCCAAAGAGATTTCATTATAAATGAAGGGGTTGATGTTGGAACTACTGATGTCGATCTTGCGGCTCAACCTTTAAAAGTCTTAAATGATTTTCGCATCTGGGGAACCGAATCTGGAGGCGCCGGTTACCCTGTTATCCGGTTTACCCCGGTTACCAGTGCAACCAATGTAAATGATGTTTATATAGGAGGCTCGTTTTATTTAGAAAATGGAGCTCAGTACATCCCAATTCTGGGAGGTACTGCACCATATAACTCTATTGCAAATCAGCCTACAACATCAAATACTACATATTTTAATCAAACTGCTGGTACTTCTGCCAATGAAGAATTGTACTTTGGTAATGCAACTGCCGAATTAGAATTTGGGAAAATGGTAGTAAACAAAACAACGGGCAATGCTATTAGGTTATCTGCCCCTGCTGCCAGGACTAATGGTTCTGTCCTTTTGGATGTCAATGGCAATATATCTGTTTTGTCTGGTACTCTTGATCAGGGGAATTATACCATTCGTACCTGGGGTAATATCTACAACTATGACCGTATGGGTACAAATACCCCGACAACGCCAAGTTCTGCTCAAATCCAATTTGCCGATAAAACCGGGTTAACTATTAATACCTCAAATAAAGCCATATTCGGTAACGTTCAGTTTAATGTTTCTCCTCCGACTATCGTTAGCCTTACCAGTGATATTTATATTGAAAGGTTACAATTTGTCAAAGGGTTGATTTATCTCAAGAATTTTAACCTGAAAGTGGACGATTTGTGGAATTTAGAAACTAACCTTTTTGAAGATGTTGCAAATTCAAGCAATCTCAAGATTGTTAACTCTGGTTTGGCTGCCGGGTGTAATTCTATGATATTTACTGATGGGAATGCCGGAGATGGAGGCTTAACGCTACGTATTTATGAAGAAACACTTGCTGAAAATCAGGTAAACAGGCTTAATAACCGTGCCCCTGTGACTTTCCCTGTTGGTTTTACCCCTAATGGCGGTACTACTTTATATTTTCGTCCTGCACAAATGGTTGTTTCTCATTTAGCTGCCGGAGATGATGGTTATGTTACTGTACGTCCGGTAAGGGGGGCACTGCCTACATCTAATCTTACAGGAGGTGAGGTATTACAGCATTACTGGAGGGTTAGCCGTTCTGGTTTCAATACAAATCCTACCGTCTCGTATCGTTTTTATTATCGAAACAATACTGGTGTGGCTAATGTTGACTTATTGAATAATGAAAACAACTTTTTGCCTGGTAAAGTATTGGACGAATCTCCTTATACCCGTGCTTTTGAACCACTTACAGACAATGATATTGTAAAAAATTTTGGCGCTGGCAATAACAGCCGAATGATTACCTTTAACGGGACCAGCACCAATGGCTTATTTACTAATGCTGCTGTTGGCTTTGTAGCTGAAAATACTAATTTTACTGCCGGGGTATCTACCAGGTTTTCTGGTAGTGTGCTTATTTATTATACTCGTGATCATGGGGTTAACGATAATGACGGGACTCAGCATATTACTAACCGCGAACCTCGTTGGCAGGACAATTTGACCTGGACCCGAAGCGATATTCTTAATCCTTTATATAGTCCTCATGATAGCCGTCAGCCTGCTGTTGCTGTTGGGGATTATCCAAAAGCTGGAGATGTAGCTCAAATTGGCTGGGTGCCTTATGATGATGTTCAAAAAGACGGAAATCCTGCTAATGGTGGAACTGCTACTGATAATATTGATCAACGAGGTTTGCCTCATGGCGTTTGGATTGATAATACCACCCATGCTGCTGCCGAAGTGGTTTTTTATAAAATGACAGATATTGCAGGAAACCCGGTAGCACGTAAATACCGCTCAAATTTCCAGTTTAGGCCTACATTGTGTATCAATAATTATAACGGACAGTTGTCTGCAAAGAATGTAAGGGGCGAGGGTATGTTCTGGAACCGTGATAATAGCGACCCAAGCTATTATTTGATGGATATTGGCGATTTTGCACGCGAAGATTCTTCTTATGTGCTTTATGAAAATTTTGAAACTCCTTTTACTTATCAAAATACCGCTCCATTATTCCCCAATGTTATGATTTCTAATGATGGCTGGGGTAACAATAACCATGATATTACTTTTGCCAGAGATATTAATACTACCGGAGATTTTGAAATTCTTGGCGATATTAACCTTGTGCTTTCTTCGGGTGCTACAGGTAACATTAATATAGGCCGGACGCTTAAATTTTTTGAATCTGCAGGTGTGCAGGGAAATAGAAGCTATGGAGGCGCTGAAATTGCTTATCAAAATTCTGGAAATGAGCGTACTATAACCGTTGGGCGTGGTATAAGTATGAAAAATACCAGCGCTATCATCAATGTCAGAAACCCTAATGGAGGAATAGCGCTTGAACATACATTAAAAGTCAATGGTGATATATATATAGATGAAAAACCTTATGCTGACGAAACCCCAGCTGTGCCAAATGGCCTTCAGTTAGGTAATGCCGGGAGCCTTGCCCATATCAACCTTTATATGACAGGTGGAGAGAATGCTACTTATACCATCACTAACCCTACTGCTGGTAACGTTACCAACTTGTACCGCTTGATTATCGATAAAGGTTCAAGCATTGCTTCTACAGTCCAGTTTAATTGCAACTTTAACCTTAACGGGCCAACATCAGGTGCAGGGGTCGCTAAAGCTTTGGAGCTTAAGAATGGTTTGTTTATCATGAATAATGCAGCTACCAATATTAACCTGACTACAGGCTACGATTATTTCTCAATTCCTTCTACAGCAGGGTTAGAAATTAGACAGGGTACAGCCAATGCTAATGGAAATTCGGGTATTGAACTAGATGGTTTGTTAAGAATTGCCGGAGGTACATTAAATATGGCCGGCGGGAATAATCCAATTGAATATTCGTCTTCCGGGAACTCTGTATTACAAATATCTTCCGGTTCATTGACTGTTGGGGCCCAAATACGTCGCAGCCCGACTTCTAACATTGGTACATTGGATTATACCCAGTCTGGAGGTACTGTTATTGTCGGTGAAAATTCGGCTACAGTAAACAATCGTGGTGTTTTTGAAATATTGAACCCTGGAAGTTCTTTTAACATGTCTGGTGGTGACCTTTATATTTGTCGTCAACAGTCCAATCCTACCATTGCTTCATTCTATTTTGACCCGGATGTAAACAATATTAGTACTGCTGCTAATATTCATATTGGGCATCCTTCTTTGACTCCGGCAAGCCAAACTATTAGTATTTATGCCGGAGATGAGTTGCCTAAATTGCATGTTTTTGGCTTTAACAGTCCTACAGCCCGGCTCGATGTTGTTCCGGCCACTATTACAAACCTTCTTCAGGTGGACGCGGGTGCAACATTTAATGCTAATGGTAAAGACATGTATTTGATGGGAGACATGAATGTAGCTGGAACTTTTGTGCCTAATGGCAACACAGTTTATTTCGATGGTTCTTTAACTCAAACCATTACTGGCAATGGAACACCTCTCAATTTTTATAACTTGACAAAAACAGCATCTAATAACCTGGCATTGACAGCTAATAATACACCTCTTACAATTCTTAATAATTTAGCTATTCAGACTGGTACTTTAACAGATAATGGCAATACTATTTCAGTCAAAGGTGATTGCTACAATGATGGGACGCATGTTTATGGCGGCCTTGGAAATGGTATTGTGATGAATGGGGTTCAACCTCAAACATTAACTGGCAATGGCACTTTTGGTAAGTTGACTATTAATAACAGTCATGGTGTAAATGTTCCGGTGGCAAACCAGTTCAAAATTACCAATGCACTAAGGATGCAGGCTGGTATTTTTAATATTGGAAAAAACCTCCTTGATCTTGGATTGAACTGTACTATTGAACAAGCTTCGCCTTTTTCAGACATCAACATGATTGAAACAAATATTTCATTTACTGATAATGGTGTGAGAAAGGTTTTCCCTGCCACAGCGTCACCAATAACTTTTGTTTATCCTGTTGGTTGCGATGGTAAATATACCCCTGTAACCCTCAATATTACTGCAAATGGTAATAGTACAGGAAGTATTACAGTTAAACCTGCTAACGAAATTCATCCTTCTATCATTGAAGATACAGAAACTGGTGTTGCCATTGTTGATGCTGATAATGCACTTCAATACTATTGGACTATGAAAACATCAGGCATTTCTGCTTTCAGCGGAACAGCTAAAATGAAATATCTTCCTTCTGATATTAAATTTACAGCTCCTTATAGTATTAATGATTATATTCCTGCCAGCTTGCAAAATGATGGTGTTGGCAATTGGGTCAAAGGCGACTGGGCAGAAGTGGACCAAATAAACAATGAACTAAGTTTTTCTTTTGCTAATGTAGGTGATGCTGAACTTAATGCTGATTTTACTGCCGGGGCTGTTGATGCTACTAAAAATGGTGCTATCCCTGATAATGTAATGAATTATGAAACATTATCTTCAGGTAATTGGCAAACTGCAACGGTATGGTCCCCTAATGTTACTAATGGCCCGTCTGGCGCTATCACTAAGATTAATGCCGGACATACAATTACTATTTCAGTAAATGGAATTAAAGAATATGCTACCAATATTTATGGAAGGCTGAACCTTGGGGTTACAACCGGTCATCGTCATGGAATTATTGGAGGAACAGGTACGATGTACCTTGAGCAAGGTTCTATTTCTGCCGGGGTATATGACGAGTTTTTCTCTACTGCTGGCGGTACCATAGAGTTTGGAGGGGCTGATAATTATGATTTTCTTGGAAATATTCTATCTGTAAACCATTTAGTATTGTCGGGAAGCGGTGATAAACGATTTCCAAACAATAACCTTGAAATATTGGGAGATTTTACCATTAACGGGACAGCGTTGTTATATGCTGTTACTTATGATAACCGGAAAATATACTTACACAAAGATTTGATTAGAATATCTGGTAATTTTGAAGCCGGTGCCAATTCTTATATGGTGTTTAACGGTTCTATCCCTCAAAATATTACCGGTTCTTTTACCGGGACAAATGCATTTAAGGGTCTTGAAATTGCTAATATTAATGGACTTACCCTCAATAACGATGTTGAAATTAATGGCACATTGAAGTTAACTGCCGGTTTGATTAATACTGGTTCCAATAATATACGCATTAATTATTCGGGTACAGTTTCTCCGGCTAAAGGTTTAAGCAACTCTTTTGTTAATGGAACGCTTACCAAAGTGATGATTAATGGAGGAAGCTTTACTTTCCCCATTGGTAATAATAATGGAAATCTTGGGGCGATGGCTTTATTAGCCGTTAATGGCCCTTCTGGCTATAGAGATTGGAGCGCTTCTTATACTTATGATAATGCCCATACCGCAGGTTATGATACTTCAAGTCGCCTTTCGCCTGTAGTTAAGGTTAGTGGCAATGAATACTGGAGTGTTTTCGCTCCTTCTACCTCTTCTTCTGGAAAAGTCAGGCTTTATCTTGATGGTTCAAGCGACATAGCCGGGGCAATTTCTAATATCAATAACTTACGTATTGTTGGATGGAACTCTGGTAGCAGTCGTTGGGAAGTGGTTGGCGCTGGTTCTATAATCACTGGTTCTGCTACTTCAGGTTATATTACTACAAAAAATGCAGTAAACTTTGGCACATATTCTGTTTTTACGTTGGCTTCTGTTGCTAATATTTCTAATTGTACTGCTACAATCACCAGTAGTGATGCTATTGTTTGTCAAAATGCAACGGCAAATGTTGTGGTTGCTCTTAGTGGCACCGGGCCATGGGTGTTGCGTTATAGCCTCAATGGTGTTACCCAGCCTGACGCTAATGTAACATCAAGCCCTTATACTATAAATGTTCCTACAGCCACAGCTAATACATATACGTATGTGTTGCAATCTGTGTCTCAGGGAGGTTTGCCTGGTACTTTAGTGGGTAATATTGATGCTGTAATTAAAGTCAACGCACTGCCTAATGCTACAATTTCGTCCAGTAATACTGCTGTTTGTGAAGGAGCAGCTATTACTTTTACGGCCAATGCCG
>Ga0116186_1001198_pt1 | contig 27137 bp, 25 predicted proteins | sample AD_JPNNA4_MetaG_FD_89806 | JGI IMG/M metagenome (GOLD analysis project Ga0116186, IMG submission 89806) | Active sludge microbial communities of municipal wastewater-treating anaerobic digesters from Japan - AD_JPNNA4_MetaG | ecosystem: Engineered > Bioreactor > Anaerobic > Digestate | place...
ATACTTTTTCCTTTTGGCCATTTTCGGGGAACTGTACCGGGAAGGGTCCAGTTATCCGAATGAACATCGCTCCGCGATACTTTTTCCTTTTGGCCATTTTCGGGGAACTGTACCGGGCAGGGTCCAGTTATCCGAATGAACATCGCTCCGCGATGTTCATACCACCCTCGACGTGGTCGAGAGTTCGATCCCCTTTTCGGTGATATTGAAGGGGATCAACCGTTTCGGGACCTGGCCACGTCGGATCTTGTGCACGGCAAGCTGGCGCTCGATCTCGTTCATGAATATCACCTCCTTTAACTCGATCACCACGTCGGCAATCCGCATAATGCGGATCTCTTCGTGGGAGGGATGGAGATCGGGGTAGAGGATGAGCATGATGTTGGCATCCCTGGACGAGATCTCCTTTTTGACCCTTTCAAGAAAAGCGATGGCTGTATCGATACCGCGTGAGATGATGATGCTCGAGAGGGAGTCAACGACAACACGGTCACCCTTGCAGAGTTCCACGAGCTGATCAGGCGTCAATCCAGAGGCATTGAGCATCCCCTGTTCGACCTCGCCGTCGATCATCAGGTAACTCCCCGTATTGCCGTCCACGCTCCAGAACTGACGGGCCATGTGGTCTATCCCGGTAAGGGGAGAGCCCTGGACTACTATCGATGCACCGAGGGGGAAGCCTCCCTCTATGGCGAGATCCAGGCCCGATATGCCGGTGGATCGCCTGTTGTCCTTGGCCAAAGGAGATATCTCCAAACCGTACTATTTCTGTCCCTTCACTTATATCCTTGCCCCGAATCCGGATATTTTGGAGAACTCTTCCCGTAGCGTGCGACGGAGGAGTTTCCATCCATGCACTCTGGGAAGGGACCCGACAAAGACCACTCTCCTCGGCACCTTGTACCCGGCCATCCGGCTCCTGCAGAACGCTGCCACCTCACCCTCATCCAGAAGACCATCAGCCCTTGCGACCACTGCGGCAACAGGGATCTCTCCCTTCCTCTCATCGGGGATCCCGAATACCGCCGCATCTGCGATATCAGGGTGCTGGAGGAGGATGTTCTCGACCTCTGTCGGATAGATCTTCCAGCCTGACATGACGATCATGTCCTTCTTCCTGTCAGTGATGAACAAGGCCCCCCCTTCGTCAAGGTGCCCCATGTCTCCCGTCAGGAACCACCCCCCCGGAAGAAACGTCTCGGAAGTCTCCCGTGGCATCTCCCAGTAGCCAGCCGCTACCGAAGGCCCCCGGAGGGCGATCTCTCCCGTCTCGCCCGTCCCCAGCACGATCCCAGGGTCAGCACTGTCAACGATACGGACTTCGCTGTACCCGATGGGTATCCCGACGCTCCGGTACTCGCGGGTCAATTCAGGAATACCTGGGACTGTCGCAGTCCCGGTCCCGACCACAATGGTCTCTGAGAGGCCGTACGAGTTTGCGATGGGGATCCCATACCGCCTGTCGAACGCCTCCCAGACCGCGGGCAACAGTTGGCCTCCCCCGCTGATGATCACCCGGACAGAGCGAAGTGAGTCTTCTGCTCCTTCGGGAGCACTGCAGAGGCCGTGGATTACCGGCGGCATCGCAGAGAGGACAGTGATGCGGTATTCCCTGGCCAGGCGCAGGTACTCCTCCTCCTGATATCGCTCCATAATCACGTAGGTCCCTTTTGCCCGCAGGACCGAGATTCCCCATGATACTCCCACATGCGCCATGGGATAGATGCCGAGGTACATGTCGCCCTGCCGAAGCGCAAGTGCCTCCCTCTCTGCGTCCAGCGCAGCGATCCAGTTCCCCTGCGTGAGCACCGCTCCCTTCGGCCTGCCAGTGGTCCCCGAAGTATACTGTATCTGGCATGGGTCATCGAACCTGCATGGGACCGGGTCATGGAATGACGGTTCTTCCTGCATAATCCGGGACCACGGCATCGTGCCCTCGGGTGCATCCCCTGTGCAGACCACCACCCCGGGCGGTGAAATGGATGATATCGCCGCCCTTACGACCGGCAACCCCTCAGTGCTGCAGATGATGCCACGGGCACCTGAGTTCTCGACAAGGTAACGAAGTTCACCCTCCTTCAAGACGATATTGGCAGGAACTGCGACTGCGCCTATCCGCCAGATGGCAAAATAACTGACGAGATATTCGGGGCATGAGTCCAGGTATATGCAGACCCGGTCGCCTTTCGAGAGCCCGCCTCCAACCAGCGCCGAAGCGAGTCTCCTGACCATGTCAAGGAGGGCACGGTATGTGTATCTCTCGCCTTTCGCCGGCAAGGCAAGGGCGCATGCAGTGGGGTCGAGGGCATGGTTGTCGAGGAATGTGGAGAGGTTCTGCATCTGAGCTCTGCCTGAAAAATTGGTCAGATATTGATATTAAACGCCCACTATCCTTTGGCCTTCACTGGTACTCGGGCGGCTGAACATCTTTAGGGAGTCCGCCCTTGAAGGACTGCCGGATCCTCTCGTAATACTCCTTCAGCCGCGGGTTCATTGTGGGATGCACTTTCGCAAGGCTCGCCTCGAAGTGGCGCTGCGCGACCTGGCGCGAGCCCTCCCGCATGGCAAAGACACCTGCCTCACGGCAGAGCGCCTCGAGGTCAGATCCCACGTAGCCCTCGGTGCGGGCTGCAATGCCACATAAAAGCGATTCACGGGATTCATCCCGGACCATAAGTCCCCGTGAACTCATCGCTTCAGCCATGTATTTCCGGCGTTGAGACCGCGAGAGAGGGCTCTTTCCCTTGACGGTGAGCTTCTCTGCCACAGAGCGGAATTCTTCCGGAGTTACTTCCCTCTCCTTTCCGAGCTGTCCACAGAGTTCGTCAATGGTCTCCTCGTCGTACCCTTCGATTGCGTCGATGAGCATCTCCATGACTGATCCCTCGACCGGCATCCCGCGGAGATGAATGGCCAGGATACGTACCCGGTCTTCCAGGCCCGGTTCCCCGATATAGACCAGGCGGTCAAACCTGCCTGCCCGGAGAAGTGCCGGGTCAACCAGCATCGGCTGGTTTGTGGCCCCAAGGACGACGACGTCTTTGAGCTCCTCGAGCCCGTCGATCTCAGTCAGGATCTGGTTGAGCACGCTCTCCATCACGTGGCTGCCCACCTCGCTGCCCCTTGTGGGGGCGAGGGCATCGAGTTCATCGAAGAAGATGATGGACGGGGCCACCTGCCGGGCTTTCTTGAATATCTCACGTACCGCCCGCTCGCTCTCCCCCACCCACTTGGAGAGGAGCTGGGGGCCTCTGATGGCGATGAAGTTCGCCCCGCTCTCGTTTGCAACCGCTTTTGCGATCAGGGTCTTTCCGGTCCCGGGAGGACCGAAGAGGAGGACACCGCGGGGGGGGCGGATGCCCAGCTCCTCGAAACGCTCCCTCTCTGTCAGTGGATACTCGACGGCCTCCTGTATCTCCTGCTTGGCTTCATCGAGGCCACCCACGTCCTGCCATGTGATATGAGATACCTCGAGCATCACCTCCCTCATCGCGCTCGGGCTGACGTCCCGCAGCGCGTCTCGGAAGTCCCCGCCGGTGACCTCCATCATGTCCAGCACCTCTTCAGGTATCTCCTCCTCGTCAAGGTCTATCTCGGGGAGGTACCGGCGCAGCGCCCGGATCCCTGCTTCTCTTGCGAGGGCCGCGAGGTCCGCCCCGACGAACCCGTGGGTCTGCTGGGCAAGCATTTCGAGGTTCACCTCTTCTGAAAGCGGCATCCCTCTCGTGTGGATCTTCAGGATCTCGATACGATCCGGCTCGGTGGGAACCCCGATCTCGATCTCGCGGTCAAACCTCCCCGGCCTTCGCAGGGCCGGGTCAATCGCGTCCACGCGGTTTGTAGCCCCGATCACCACCACCTGGCCACGCTCCTCGAGGCCATCCATCATCGTCAGGAGCTGGGCAACCACACGACGTTCCACCTCGCCCGTCACCTCCTCCCGCCTGGGAGTGATGGAGTCGAGTTCGTCGATAAAGATGATGGACGGGGCGTTCTGCTCGGCCTCGTCGAAGATCTCGCGGAGTTTCTGCTCGCTCTCGCCGTAGTACTTCGAGATGACCTCGGGACCGGCAATCGAGATGAAGTGTGCCCCGCTCTCGCTTGCAACCGCCTTTGCGATCAAGGTCTTTCCCGTCCCTGGAGGACCAAAGAGGAGGACACCTTTTGGCGGCTCGATCCCCAGTTTCTGGAAGAGCTCGGGGTGGCGCATGGGCAGCTCGATCATCTCACGCACGCGCTGCAGTTCGTCCTTGAGCCCGCCGATGTCCTCGTAAGAGATGCGTTTTGCCCCTTCCACTCCGGGTGCAGGCTTCTCGGAGAACTCGATGTGTGTGTTCTTGGTGATGATCACCGCCTGTTCGGGCTCGATCTCCACCACCTTGAAGGGAACGAACTGCGTCTGCAGGAACGGCAACCCGCTCGAGAGAGGGATCAGGTCGTTCTTCACCACCGGGAAATCGATAAGTGAATTGACGATGTGAGGGGTGATATTGATGGGGACGTTCCGCGGGAGGTCCTCGGGCGGTGCAAGTACCACCCGCTTTGCCTCGACCTCGTCCTGCACGCGGGATACCTTGACAGTATCACCGATGCTGACCCCCGCATTCATCCTGGTGAAATTATCGATCCGTATCTTGTTCTGGTTCCAGTCCTCCACGAGGGACCGCCAGACCTTTGCCACGGTCCGGCGTTTCCCTTCCACCACCACGATATCACCGGGAGAGATCTTCAAAAAGAGCATTGTCTCTGGGTCGAGCCTCGCCTTTCCGCCGCCCTGATCGCCTGGATACGCGCTGTCAACCTTCAGATGGAGTTCAGGCATTAATTTAAAGGTGCAATACGCTGGGATTTATAAGTACGTATGCGAGTCCTGGTCTTTGACCCGTTCCGGGGTGCCGCGGGTGACATGGTCTGCGGAGCGCTGCTGCACCTTGGCGCAGACGCGGACCTCGTGTCCCGGGCGATGGAGTCGGTCGTAGCCGAACCCTCCATCAAAGAGGTCACACGGGCAGGGATCCGGGCCGTCAAGGTGGACACCCGGGCACCGGTCCTGCTCCGGTCGTTGCCAGAGGTCCTTGAACGGGTGAAAGGTGCAGATGCACCTGCGGGGGCGATTGCAATGGCCTGCAAAGTATTCGAGAGGATAGCTGCCGGGGAGGCGGTCATCCATGGTGAATGTCCCCATTTCCACGAGGTGGGGGCAGACGATGCAATCGCAGACGTCGTCGGGGCCTGCACTGCACTCTCCTCTCTCCACGTGGATTCGGTTGTGGTCGGCGCTGTTGCGGTCGGTGGCGGGACTGCCCGCACCGTTCACGGGACAGTCCCTGTCCCAGCTCCCGCGACCCTCGCCATCCTCCAGGGAACCGGCCTCGCTGTGCAGTATGGAACAGGCGAGGATGGCGAGCTCTGCACCCCCACGGGCGCTGCACTCCTTGCGGAGTTTACCACCGCATTTCCAGGCGTCCCTCCCTGGGGCAGGGTGGTCGCCACGGGGTATGGTGCCGGAGAAAGGGACCCGCCTTCTGTCCCGAATGTGCTCCGTGCAACCCTCCTCGAGACATCCCATTTTTCTGAAGGGGACGAGGTAGACATCCTGGAGACCAATATGGACGACGTGACCGGCGAGATCCTCGCCGGATGCGTAGACAGGCTGATGGGTATGGGAGCACGCGATGTATGTGCCGTTCCCTGTACCATGAAGAAAGGGCGCCCGGGCTATCTCGTTCGGGTAATCTGCTTTCCCGGGGACTCATCCCGGCTCTCGGTGGCACTTGCGGAAGAGACAGGTACCCTTGGGGTGCGATGCATCCCGAGCGTCCACAGGTTCATGGCAGAGAGGGAGACTCGAATCGTCACTATCAATCTGTCCGGCAGGCGATGGGATGTCCCGGTCAAGTGCGGGAGCCTTGGGGGAAAGGCCTTCTCTGTCAAGGCCGAGTCCGATCGCGTGCGTGAAGTGGCAAGGGCATGCTCGGTCCCCGCCCGCGAGGTTGCCCGGCTGGCAGAAGCAGAGGCCTGGAAGGCGGCGGGCAGGACGGGTGAATGAACCCCCCTCCCCTCTCCACGGGCTCGGCCGAACTTGACGAGATCCTCGGGGGCGGCCTTGCACGCGGGGTGATCACCCAGCTCTTCGGTGAACCGGCCAGCGGGAAGAGCACCATCTGCGTAATGGCTTCGGTCTCGGCGCTCCGTTCGGGAGACCGGGTGCTCTTCCTGGACAGCGAGGGCTTTTCCGCCGAGCGGTTCCGGCAGATCGCAGGAGAAGACGCCGAAAAACTGGCTGCAGGACTCTATCTCTATGAACCCGAGGACTTCACGCAGCAGGGTGTGATGGTAAAGAGCCTCGACTCCATGCTCCGCGGAGGGGAGACCGGGCTCGTGGTAGTCGACTCTGCAACAGGTCTCTACCGGAGTCAGCTCGAACGTGGCCGCGACGCCATGCAGAAACTGACGGGGCAGGTGCTGATGCTGCTCGGGTATGCGAGGAGGTACCGCATCCCGGTACTCATCTCAAACCAGGTCTATACCGACACCACGAGGAACGTCTTCGTAGGCCTTGGGGGCACCGCCCTCGAACACCTCTCAAAGACCATCGTCCGCCTTGAGAGGAGGGACCACCTCCGCCGGGCAACCCTCGTAAAGCATCGTTCCCTTCCGACGGGAGCGTGGTTCGACTTCGAGATCATTCAGAACGGGATCCGCGCCTGCAGACCGCCCCAGGGGCAGGAAAAAGAAGTTTTTTAATCCGGATTTCCCATCATTACTGGTATGAAAGGGCCTGCTTTCCGCCCTCCGGTAGTACTGACCATCCTGATCCTGGCAACCTGCACTATGCTCTTCCTCGCTGGATGTATGGGAACTGCTCCCCATGTGTCCGGGGAGGTCGGATCTGGTGATGCCTGGAAAACCATGGAACTCCGGGACGTGCAGACGGGAGAGGCGTTTTCCGTCACCTCGCTCTCAGGAACACCTGTAATCCTGTATACCTTCACGATCTCCTGTCCCATCTGCACTCTGCAGCAGAAGGAGATATCGGCAATCAAGAGGGAGCTTGGCGACAGCATCGCGGTCATCGGGCTTGACATTGATCCTAGGGAGGATGAGAAGGCGCTGATGAACCATATCATGAGAAACGGATTTTCGGGCTACTACGTCATCTCCCCTCCAGGAATGACCCAATCCCTGATGGACAGGTTTGGGCCGCTGGTAGTCACGCCTGCCTCGGCCCCGGTGATGGTAATCTGTCCCTCGGGAAATGCCAGGCTGCTTGACACAGGTATCAAGACCTCGTCCCAGATCTCTGCGTCGCTCAAGGCGGTGTGCTGATCGGTGGAAGTTCTTTTTTCCTGGTGGATGGCCTTCCTTGCTGGTCTTTACGCCCCGCTCGGGTCTCCATGCGTCATCCCCCTTTATCCCGGCTTCCTCTCGTTCCTTGCGGGGACCGGCGCCAGCAGCGAACGGAAGTACTCAATGCTGATGCTCGGGATGGTCGTGGCAGCCGGAGTCATCATCTCCATGCTCGCATTCGGGATCGTGTATGTCACCTTTGTACAGGTTTCGCTCTCTCGGTTCCTTTCCATAATATCGCCGGCGGCATTCCTTGTCCTTGCAGTCTTTTCACTGGTCCTAATCCTCGATATTGACTTCAGCCGGTGGACAGGGGTAATCTCTATCCCCCGAAGCGGGAGGCCGATCCTGGACGCATTCCTCCTGGGACTCTTTTTCGGGATCGTCATCCTCCCCTGCAACGCTGCGGCTGTAGTGGCGCTCCTCGCGATTGGAACCACTGCCACAGGTTTCCTGGCAAACCTCGGCTCGTTCTTTGCCTTCGGTATCGGGATGTCTCTCCCGCTCCTTGCACTTGCTGCCCTCTCTCTGACGCGGAGCCGCGAGATCCTCGCGTGGTTCTCCCGAAACCGCAGGGCTGTTCATGTCGTGGCCGGAGTGATGATGCTCGGAGTTTCGCTCTACTACCTTTTGTTCGTATTTTTTCCCCTGGGGGAAGAGACGGGGGAATGCCTGACAGGAGGGTTCCCCTAAAAAAAATATCAGAACGTGATCGTCCCTGAAAAGACTGTGTTCGCAGGCCCTTCCATCTTCGTCTGCCCGTCAAGGTAAATCGTGAGCGGCCCCCCCATGGTCTCTACCTCGACTTTATCACCGACATACCCCAGGTGACGGGCAACTGCCGCAGCCGCGGTCGCCCCGGTCCCACAGCAGAACGTCTCCTCCTCGACCCCCCGCTCGAACGTCCTGACCCGGAGCGAGTCCTTGCCTGAACGCTCAACGAAGTTGACATTTGCCCCTTTCGGGAACGTTTCGTGCCTCCGGATCTTCGGGCCTATCACTGCGAGATCCACCGAGTCCAGCGCATCGGTGAAGATGACGGCATGCGGAACCCCGGTGTTGACCGCGTACACCTCGAAACCTTCGACATGCTCCCTGTACTCCCCCTCTCCGGTCGCCGGGATGTCGGCCCTCATGAACTTCGGCTCCGGCATCCCGATGGTCGCAAAGAAGTTGTCGTCCTGGTAGTTCATCTCAACCGGGATGATCCCTGCGAGAGTCTCGACTGTGCAGGACCTTCTCACGTACCCGCTGTCGTACGCATACTTGGCAAAACAACGGATCCCGTTCCCGCACATCTCCGCCTCGCTCTCATCAGGCTGCAAAAGCCGCATCTTGAGATCGGCTTTCTGAGATTTTGAGAGGTAGAGCACCCCATCGGCACCAATCCCGAACCTGCGGTCGCAGTACAGCGCGGCGAACTGGGCCTTCATCTCGTCAGGTATTGCCACCCCTTCGTACTCGTCGATGAGGATGAAATCGTTCCCATTCCCCTGCAGCTTGGTAAAATGTAATTCCATGCCCTTGATCTCCTCCCTTACCCGTGTCGCCCCCGACCTGCCCACGCATGTCTGTATAAGGTATAGTCGTGAATTCTTACAATGATTCGCCCGCGGCATCCCCGGTTCGCGCTCATGCAATCACCCGAATCCCCCTGAATACTCCCCGATATCCCACCCGAGCACATCCCGGATGATGATATAGGCCATCTGCGGCGGGATGGCCCCTGCCTCGGTCACGATGAGATCAACATAATCAGCGGGGGTCACGTCGAACGCAGGGTTTCTTACCCTGACGTGTGGGAGCTGGGATGAAAGAGCGGGGGAGAGGACTTCTTCCGGATCCCTCTCCTCGATCTCGATATACTCCCCAAGAATGGTCCTCGGCGCAAACTTGTAAGTCTCAGCGGCGACCATCACCCTCGTCCTCGCCTCGCGGGCGGCAAGTGCGATCTGCGAGGTCCCGATCTTGTTCACCACCGCGCCGTTCACCGAGACTGCGTCGGCGCCCACCACCACCAGGTCCACCTCGTTCATGAAGTACCTGGCTGCGGAGTCAACAATGAAACTGGTAGGGATCCCTGCCTCATCAAGGGTCCGGATGGTCAGGTGGCCCTGGTTCCGGGGACGGACCTCCGTAGCAAAGACCGAGATCTCCTTCCCCTGCCGCTTCGCCTCAAGAATGCAGGCAAGGGCTGCTTCCGAGTTGCAATGGGTGAGAAGGACGTCCCCATCGCGTATGTGCCTGGACCCTATCTGGCCGATCCGCTGGACCGCCTGACCTGACGTGGTAATAAAGGCCCTGCAGCGCTGCCGGAATACCTGTTTTGCCTCCTCAACGCTCGAGAATTGCTGCCGCAGGACCGCCATCACCGATCGGACAGCGTTTGGGAGGGAGACGGCGGTGGGGCGGGTGGCAATGAGGAGGTCTGCCGCCTCTTTCATCAATGCCAGGTATTCCTGCAGGTCCGGGGTTCCCAGCGAGGTAGAGTGATCGTCAAGGGCCTGCACGGCCGCCCTCGCAATCCTGCCGGCCCCCCGGATCTCCATGCGCTTTATCTTCTCTGCAGTATCAGCTAGCATTGTGGGCACTACTGTACCTAGTGCCGGTTTTACTCATATAAATATACGGGAGATACTGATCCGATGTCCGTCGCCGTGGTATTCGACAGTGCCGGGACCCTGCTGCACACCTACCGGGTGGCCAAGGAAGTGAGAACGGGGGTGCTCCTGCCAGGGATCGAGACCGTCTCCCTCACATTCAGTTCACCTGAACGGGTGCTGGTCGTTATCCATGTCCACTCAAGGGAGGTGATCGCTGCTCCGCCGGATCAGCTCCTCTCCCAATACCTTGTGGATCACCAGGTGGGGTTTGGGGTGAGCTGTACCCGCAAGGTGCTCGCCGCTGACGAGATCGCGGCGGCACTCTACCATTCCCCCTATGCCACCGTAGGTGACCTCCAGGACTGCATCAGGAACGTATGGCATGTATGCAAGAGGGAGGCAATGGTTGCGATGAACAGCGGGGTGATTGTGAACATGGCGCTCCCGGGTATTGAATTCACGGTCACGACCGGAGGGCGCCCGTTCGAGGGTGCAAGGGAGGCGATAGGCGAGCTCCATCGCATGGGGATTCCTACCTACATCGCATCCGGAGACCGGGTGACGAAACTTGAAAAGATGGCCGACTACCTCGGCATCCCCCGTGATCGCGTCTTCGGGGTTGCGACCCCTACAGTAAAGGCCCAGATCGTCGCGGACCTCCAGGAAGAGTATGACCGGGTGGTGATGGTAGGAGACGGGATAAACGACCTGTGCGCAATGAAAAAGGCAGATATCGCCATCCTCACCGAAGAGCAGTCCGGCGAGAGACACCCCGAGCTCTACCAGGCTGCAGACCATGTGGTCCAGAATGTGCGGGAAGTCGTAGCCATCGTAAAAAGACTCAAAAGCTGATGAGAACGGCCATGATCCGATGCCAGATGAAAAGTAATATGCACCATGCACAATATTGTCTAGTAAGAGGAAAAAAATGAACCCGCTGGTCACCGTTGAGAATCTCTGTATGGACTTTGATGGGAAAAGAGTCCTTCATAACATTTCTTTTGAGATCGGTGAGGGGGAGGTCCTCGGGATCATCGGCCGCAGTGGGGCCGGAAAGACGGTGCTCATGCACCTTATGAGAGGAGTGGAGCAGCCACCGACAACGGGAAGAATCGTATACCACGTCGCAGTGTGTGATGCCTGCCCGTTCCTTGGCGTCGGAAGCCTCGCGGGGAAGGCATGCCCGGATTGCGGACGTGTTCTTGTTCCAAGGGACATCGACCTCTGGAAAGAGCCCGACGAGGGTCTCAGGCGGAGGCTCATGCAGCATACCGCGATCATGTTCCAGAGGACGTTTGCCCTCTATGGAAACGACCGCGTGATAGAAAACGTCCTCCATGCGCTTGATGATATCAATTACCCCCAGGAGAGGGCTATCAACAGGGCCGCAGACCTCCTCGACCAGGTGCGCCTCTCCCACCGCATGATGCATATCGCGCGTGACCTGTCGGGAGGGGAGAAACAGCGTGTAGTGCTCGCCCGCCAGCTTGCAAAGGAACCATTCCTCCTCTTCGCAGACGAGCCTACAGGGACCCTGGACCCTGAGACTGCTCACCTGGTGCATTCCATGCTGATTGAAGCGACAGAGCAGAACCACATGGGAATGGTCGTCACCTCACACTTCTCTCAAACCATCAATGAAGTTGCTGACAGGGCCATGCTCCTTGTCGAGGGAAAGATTGCCGCAATTGGGTCGCCTGATGAAGTAATCCGGACCTTCATGGCTGACCTCTCCGATACTGAGGAATTCGAAGTCCCGGCCTTTGGGGGAGAGATCATGATCGCAAGGGACGTCTACAAGCGCTACATCTCCGTAGACAGGGGCGTGGTCCGGGCAGTCAACGGCGTCACCTTCGAGGTGAAGGAGAAGGAGATATTCGGGATTATCGGGAAGAGTGGCGCCGGAAAGACCACCCTTTCACGGATCATCGCAGGGATAATCGAACCCACCAACGGAGAGATGATCATTCGCATCGGCGATGATGCAGTTGACATGACGAAACCCGGGATCGAGAACAGAGGGAGAGCAAAGGGGTACATCGGCCTCCTGCACCAGGAATACGACCTGTACCCCCACCGGACGGTCCTGGACAACCTTACCGATGCAATAGGGCTCGAGTTTCCAAAAGAGCTGGCGATGCGAAAGGCCGTCATCACCCTCAAGATGGCAGGGTTTACCGAAGCAAAGAGCAAAGAGATATTAGAGCGCCTTCCAGGCCAGCTGTCTGACGGTGAGCGGCACCGTGTGGCACTCGCCCAGGTATTGATACGGGAACCGAGGATTGTCATACTCGACGAGCCCACCGGGACGATGGACCCCCTCACCAAGGTCGATGTCAAGCACTCCATCATGCACGCCCGCGATGAGATGGACGAGACGTTCATCATTGTCTCCCATGACATGGACTTTGTCCGGGACATCTGCGACCGGCTTGCCCTGATGAGGGGAGGAAAGATTGTCCAGATAGGCAATACACAGGATGTCCTTGCCAGTCTGACTGAAGAAGAGCGCGAGGTCATGAGCAAAGCTGCTCCCTCATAAAGGAGCGTGAATGATCACTCTCCTGCTCGATGGTAACCGCCTCGAAGTTGAAGAGGGGACTAGGTTAAAAGAGATCCTCCCGGAGAGAGAGCCAGGCTGTTCTGTGGCAATAATTCTCCCTGGGGCCAGGGAATCCGCAACGACAGGGGGCTTGCGTCTGAATACGACCGCAGGGGAGGTGGTGGTGGATCTCACCCCTGAGGGGCAGAAGATCCTGGAATCCTCCGAATTGAACCTCCCCCTCTCGATCCACTGGCAGGACAGGTATGCTGCTGCATTCGGTCCTTTCTCTTCTTCGTTCTCCCCCGCACGGACCACGGTTCTGTATGAGAGGGGAGACCTTATCCTCGGCTGTGGAGGGTATGATCCGAAGCGATCCTACCTCATATTTGCACGCAGCCGGCATACTTCCGACTTCGGGGCCCCGGCATGGGGAGGAGTCCTCGGCAGAGTGGTAAGTGGGCGGGGTGTCCTGGACCGCTGGAATACCGGGGACATGGTTACTGCCGAATCCCCTGTCCTCAACTGGGCTGACACCAGCCGATCCTTCACTACCACCGACCCCGAGATGGTCCTCGAAGATGGAATGGAAATCATAACATACCTGCAGATTACCTCGCATGGCTTTAGCGGTGGACGTGTTACGTCTGTTACTGCCGCCCAGAGCGTAGAGCAGATGCTCCTCTCACTCCAGGACAATCGGTTTTTCGTGGGGAGGTCAGCGAGTACCCACATCCGTGATGACAGGAAGGCGGGAACAGAGGTTGTGTGCCAGGTGCAACAACCACGGAGGGAGGGTGCAGTTACTGTCAGGTGTCATGGCAAATCTGCCGGATCTCTGTATATTTACATTCAGGACCTCCCAGGTTCTCCCTCCCATTCAGTAACAGGCCAGGTGACACACGGACTGGAACTGGCCCGTTTGGTAAAGGAGCAAGAGAGTATACACGTAAGGGTTAATCCTCCCCGATTTGACCTTGTAGGGCTCCCAATCGAGAAGGCCAGGGAGATCGCCTCATCCAGGGGAATCCGCATCGATTGCGACATGGAAGGCCAGGACCTGATCATTGTCGACCAGTATCCACCCACCACGCTTGAGAGCTTGGCGGCGGGATCTGTCCAGCTCAAAGGAGTGCCCCTGGAACAGGTGATTGATATCGTGCTTGATGATAACGCGGCTCCTGTCACTTGTGAGATCTTTCGGTTCCTGACTGGTCTTCATCTGCATGACGTGGGAAGAATTCCTTTCTTCTTCAATTTTGAGGACGTGTTTCTCTTCAGGCCGAAGGTCCCCAGGGGAGTGAACATCATCCCCGAAAACACCCCTGTTGACCATGTATCATCAGGGGCGCTCGCAATCACCAACGACTCAAGGAAGGGATCCGGTATGGTGGGAGTACGTACAAGTGACAACAGCGAGTTTGGCCCCACATCGGAGCCGTTCGAGAGTACAAATATCATTGGAAAAGTGATTGACCTGAATAAACTCCCGCTGCTGCGTGAGAATGAGATCGTATATATAAGGGAAGTGAAGCCTTGACCGCCTACAGCCCCCGCTATGCAGGTTCCGTGACCAGGTATGTCTTTGTCGAGTCCCCGGAGATGACCCCTTCCGATCTCGCCATCAGGGCATACGAGATCTCGCAGGGCGTAATGATCAAGGAGACCTGTTTCGGGCTCCAGGTTACCGGCAAAGAGGATGACGTGGACCGCATCGTCAGTTCTCTCAGGGCGCTCGACCCTGCGCACATCTTCGTAAAAGACAGGGGTTTTCCTCCCGGTGATCGGAGGAGGTGCCGGGCGAACCTCGGAGGAGCCCGCCCGGGTTACTTTGGCCATGAGTTCGAGATAGGACTGATAAGGAACATCTCAAAAGGGCTCGAGGCGCTCCCGGGACGACCCCCCGGAGAACTCCCGAATCCCCCCACCCCCTCCACAAAGCCCGGGCTCGACGCCGCACGGCTGAAGAAGATCATTGAATCACAGGAGTCCTGACATGGCAAAGGTCTTTCTCTACCCCACCACAAGCCTCATCCTCTCGGACCTGGTAGCCAGGTTCGGGCATACACCTCTCTCTGCAGCCCTCCAGGTCCGCGAAAGGATCCAGACAGCGGGGCTCGAGTCCCCCCCACTCCAGATCACCCCGGAAGAGCCGAAGAAAGGCCTCAGGTGGGCTGCAGTGGAAGTACCGTCAGGTGTGCGCGGCAGAATGTCCCTTTACGGGCCGATGATCGAGGCGGCGGAGGCGGCAATCATCATCAACAACGCAGACTATTCGTTCGGGTGCATGGGATGCGCCCGGACAAATGAACTCATCAAATACCTGGTGCGGAAGAGGAATATCCCGGTCCTCGACCTTGAATATCCACAAAACGAGGAGGAGGGGGTCGAGTTCGTGGCGGCAATCAAACAGTTCCTGGATACCCTCAAAGGGGGTTCGCCATGAGCAGGGTGAGGATTGCACAGCTCTCCTGCGGCCCGGAATACAGCGGGGTTCAGAAGGAGATCGATGAAGCTGCGGCTGCAGTGGACGCGGAGATCTTTTTCCCTGACTTAAAACTCGCAGACATCAGGCACTCCTTTGATGAATTCGGCCTTGACGTGCGGAGTCCCGATCTCAAGCTCGCCATTGCGCGTGCAAAGGCCCTTGTTGAGGGACGAGTGGAGGCCGACGCCGTCTTCATCGCCACCTGCTTCAGGTGCGCTGAGGCGGCAATCGTCCGGAATGAGCTCCGTCGCTATATCCACGAGAACTCGAGACTTCCGGTGGTCAGTTATTCGTTCACCGAGCGAACCACGGCCGGGACGCTCCTCACCCGGATGGAGGCGCTGACTACCATCGCACGACGGCGGGCGCTCCTGGCGAGAGAGGAGCAGCAGGGACTCACGATGGGTGTCGATTCAGGGTCGAGCACCACAAAGGCGGTTGTGATGCGCGATAACGAGATCATCGGGACCGGCTGGCTTCCCACCACCGCGGTACTCCAGAGCGCCGATGAAGCGGTCGCGCAGGCCCTTTCTGCCGCCGGAGTGACCCGCGAAGATCTGGAGGCGATAGGGACCACGGGATACGGCCGGTTCCTTGTCGGTGATCACCTGAAGGCAGACCTCGTCCAGGAGGAGCTGACCGTCAATTCCAAGGGTGCAGTATTCCTCGCAGACACCCAGCGGGGCCCTTCTACAGTGATCGACATCGGGGGCATGGACAACAAGGCCATCAGCGTCCAGGACGGCATCCCAGGGACATTCACGATGGGAGGCATCTGTGCGGGTGCAAGCGGCCGGTTCCTCGAGATGACCTCAAAGAGGCTCGGGGTCGATATCACAGAACTCGGTCCGCTTGCCATGAAGGGCCTTTCACGCAAGGTACCCATGAACAGTTACTGCATCGTCTTTGGGACACAGAGCCTGGTGAACGCCCTTGCCGCGGGGAGCAGCCCCGAGGACGTGGCCGCCGCTGCCTGCCACAGCGTTGCGGAGCAGGTCTTCGAACAGCAGCTCCAGGAGGTGGATATCAAGGACCCGGTGATCATGGTCGGCGGGACATCCCTGATCCAGGGGCTCGTCCGGGCGATGGAGGACCTCCTCCAGACCGAGATCGTCGTCCCACACCACTCCCAGTATATCGGCGCGGTGGGTTCCGCGCTTCTGGCTTCAGGGTTCATCAAGGGAGATTAGATGGAGGCAGTGGAGTATTTCGAGGTGGAATGCCCCGAAAAGGCGGGTGGGGACTACTACCGCCGAATCGCCGACGTGGTGCTCCTTGACCATAACCTCATCCGCGTGGTACTGAAACTGCATATCTTCATAGATCCAAAGGTTCCGCTCTTCGTTGCTGGCGGTGTGACGAGGAAACTCCCTGGTATCATCAGGCTACGCGACTTTGCGGACCTGAACATCCAGGAGAGGAAAGTGACAATTTCCATAGGAAATGAAGCGTACCTCGCTCCCCTTTTACAGATCCTGTGGAAAAAATACGGGAAGGACAATGTGGAACAACCCGATCGATTCACCATCATCCTCTATCTTGACGAGGACGAGTCTCGATCACTGGAGGATCTCCCAGTTTTTGACCCGAGTGAATCGATTTACAAGGACCTTATCTACGCTCTCCAGGTCATCCAGCCCGAGGGGTTCAAGGTCAGGAGGCAGTACTACGGGAACGGCAGGTTTTACCTTGTGGCGAGTGAGGACACCCTTCCCGAAGATATTGAAGATATTGTGAGGCAGAAATTTTCACTGATGGGGGAATCCCTGTGATCCTGGTTCCGGTCACCTACAAGGGTGGCATCTACCGCCACGACGAGATCATAGATCTCATCGAGGATCTCGGCGGCTACATCATCCAGAAGCACATGATTGCCCAGGAAGTAGTACTCCAGGCCCTCGTTCCAAAAGACGACATTGAATTGATCCGAAAAGTGGGAAAACCACTCACCGGGGAGCTTACCCTCTCGCCCCTGGTGGGAACCGAGATTGCGGTGGTGACACCGTCCCTCGAAATCCATCACCTTCCCCATGCATCCTGTGATATTGCCGAGTATATCCGCCGTTTCGGGGCCAAGACCAACATGGTCGGTCTTGCCAGGGGCTTTGGAAAGCGCATCGCCCAGTTGAACGACGAGGAACGCGATGTCATCAACGAGCACGACCTGGCAGTGTACCTGCTCGGCGATTTTGAGACATGCATCGAGAAAAAATTCCCGGTCCTCCGCAGGGGGATCGTGGTCCCGATCGTTCTCTGCGGTGGTCCTCCGACTGATGCCCTGAAGGCGATCATCGATCCGCCGGTCGATGGGTACGTCGGAAGCATCGGGCGTTTCATGCACAGGACAAAGGAGTCAGAAGAGATCTCGAGACTCGATGATGTGGTAGAAGAGATCACGCGGGTGCTCGACAAAAAAAGGGAGGAGATGGCAAAGGATCCCCTCTCCATCTCTCCTGCACGCTTGATGGATATCATCTCCGAGAAGATCGACGAGATTCACGAGGTGCTCTCGCCGACTCCCATCACCGTGCAGATGGGGGGTCTCCGGGTAAAGCTTCCCTACGATACCTTCGGGCCGGTGTTGAGAAAGACTGAAATCGACGAAGGGGTGACCGTCGGCGATCTCGCAGAGGTTTTCCCTTCCCGCATGAGGGACTATATCCTCATCCGGATAAAGCCATTCTCTGAGACCAACCTGGTGATCTGAACGGGGCCGTGGTAGCCAAACCACCCCTTCCCATCAGGCGGTAAATATGCCTGACATCTCGTAATACTGGTAATCCCGGTATGCAAACGGCTGTGTTGAGAACCTCCATACTTTTCCTGGGCCAAGCGAGTTTACGCTCGCATACGTGTTCCCGAGGAGGTTCCCGTTCGAGTTGTAGAGGTTGAAATTCACGGTGATATGGTCGATGCGGTAACTCTCGTCGTTCTTTATTTTGCCTATTATAATCCGCTGGCCGGTCGCGTCCACGTCATCCTTGATCTCGATCACGGACAGGCGGACACCCGTCGTAGGGGTGGTGATGAGATACCCATATGGGGTCTTGATCACATACCGGGGAACACCGCTGCCCGCTTCAATGGGGAGATCAATGCCCCCTTCTTGAATAGAAGTGCCCTGAGTGGGAGTGGCCGCGGGGCTTACAGTCGCCACGGGGCCGGGACCTTGTTCTGAGATGAAGTCCTGAGGCGATATACAGCCTGAAAGTGCGAGCAGACCTGTGAAAATTGCGAACACCAATATGCATGATATGCCACGCCCACTCTTCTTTCCCACCCTTCTCATGGAGAAGACTCTTCACCATGTCCTATAAAAACGATTGGTCTTGCTCCTGCCTTTTCCAAAAAAAATGGCAGGGAAACGCGTGGTTTACCCAGGTTCCAAGGGCAGTATCTGCACAAAGAGGGGGAAAAAAGTGGGGGAGTACCTTCAGTAAGCCCGCGGTGGCGCAATGTCATCCGGGGCGTTCTCCCCGACGATGCGAGAGAGCGCATCAACAGTGGTTGGAGGGCTTCAGGGATCACGGTATCCTCCACGAGCACGGTCTTTCCATGTGCGCGTATTTGGTAAAGGAAAAGGTCTGCGCTCCCGGGTGGTGCCCGGTATTCGGGTGAAAGTCCCATGAACCCGGAACTCACAAGCAGGGTGCTGATCTCCTCGAGTTCTGCTTCCGAAAGCGCGAAACTGACGGAATAGTCCTTTCGGGTGAGCGAGACTTTTCCGTCGGGGTAGACTTCCAGGTGGTCGTTGTTCCCTGCAAACCCACCGGTCCTCCAGAACTCGATGAGGGGCTCCGGTCGATCGGATATGTCCTCGATGCCGGGCGAGAATACCAGTATTTCACGGCCCGATGAGTCTGAGATTACGAGGTCTCCATCCCTGATCTTCCAGGATGCCGCGGTTCCGAGGAGCTGCAGGTAGGTGCTCTCCTGCTTCATGATCGCCCTGGCGGCATCGTAACAATACATTTCGGTCGAACCTGCAGGCCCGATCCGAATGGTAGTGCCACTCTGCTCGAATGGTGCAAAATAGAGGTTGCAGCCTGAGGTCCCGCTGACCCTGCCATCTCCCGAGAATGCCGCTGTGATCACACTTCCCTTGATCACGGGGGCTGTGACTCCGCCACGCTCCATTCCAACCAGAGTCCATGGCCCGATGAGGGAGGGGTCAGCCGATTTCTCCTCTCCCAGTCTTGCAGACATCGAGATGACGGTGACCGGTATTCCCCACATGTAGATACCCAGGGTGTCAGGGACTGTTCTGGCAGTAAAGGAGACCTCCATCCCGTCAACCTGGAATTCTCTGTCCAGGTTCAGGGGGAAAAAAGATCTTCCATCATCGGTGACGATCCCATAAAATCCCCCGGCAAGGTCAATGTACTCGATTCTCCCATCGGCTTTCACCTCTTCACCGAGGGGCACCGCCGACAGAATCCGAAGTGATGTACCCCACATGGAGATGCTGGCCACTCCCGTCTTCTCCATGCCGGTGAATTTCACTCTGATCCCATCCACCTTGCATGATTCCGGCAGGGTATCGGGGAGGTATCGTGTGCCGTCATCGGTGACGATGCCATAGAATCCGCCCTCGAGATCCATGTACACCACGGTTCCCGTGGTTGAAACAAGGGACGATTTTCCCACCGACTGGTTGAATGCCCTCTCCCTGACCGGGTTGATCCCGTGCGACCGTTCAGGGATGGTGAAGTTGAATTTCTGGGAACTCTTCACGATTGACGGGGCACTGACCGGGGCGTTCTCACGAACGATACGGCCCGGAAGGGGAAGGTCTCTCTTCCAGGCATTGACCACGCCGGCCACATCCGAGCGGGAGTAGGATGCCGGAGCAGATGTGTCCCTGGCCGGCACCTGGAATGATGACTGGTCCTGCGTCCGGTGGGATGACAGTTTCTCGCTGAGATCATATCTCATTGGTGCGGCCTGGACAGCTCCCATCGCTCCAAAACAAAGCGCGACGAGAAGCACCAGGCATGTGGAGCGTAGAAAAGAACTCCTATTTTGCATATATGTCTCTCCTGGTCCTCAAATAAATCTGGGGAACCATCCAGATCTATGGCGTGATTCTTATAAATACGTGACTTTTACTGCGAATTTTTTCGCACTTACCCTGCGCTGGCAGCAGTATAATATGGCTTCCCCGAGGATATTTAGTCAGCGAGGTTCGTCATGAACGACCTGGAAGAATTCGAACACACCCTGCAGAAGATCGTCTCCTGCGGGGGAGAAGAGATTGCAGAGGCATGGATGAAGGATATTGAGGCAGAGTACGGCCGTGCCCCGCTCATTTTCAAGCGGATGGCTGAACGACCTGAAGTGCTCATCTCCCACCTTCTCTATAAGACCGCGGTGACAAGGACAAGTGCCATCGACCCCAAATACATCGAGCTGATCAGCATGGCGGTCGGTTCGGCTCTCCGCTGCCCGCACTGCACAAGCTATCACATGCAGGCGGCAGTAAAGAAAGGTGCGAGCAGGGAAGAGATACTGGAAGTGATCCTCCTGGCAGGAATGATCTCGAACTCCTCGGTGCTGGCAAATGCCTATCGAATTTTCGACGAGAAGATGGCCAGGTGCATCCCCTGCGACAACTCGGGGATCGAACTCGATAAACACTAACCGCCCTTGTGCTCCCCCCTGGGTGCCCTCCCCCTTCTCCCGGGGGTGTGGGTTCCCTTTTCGCCGTAGAGGAGATCTCTTCTCCCTGTCAAGTTGAGTGCCTCGTCGACCAGATGCCTGTTCTTCCTGTCGCGGTATGAGAGAAGCGCCCTCTGGACCTGTTTCTCCCTTCCTTTCGGGACATGCACCGGTTCGAGGGTGAAGGGATTGAGCCCCGTATGATACATGCAGGTAGACGCCGTCATTGGCGTCGGAGTGAAGTCCTGTACCTGCTCTGTATAAAGGTCGTGGTCGCGGATGAAGACGGCAAGGTCGATCATGTCCTCAAGCGTACACCCGGGATGCCCCGACATGAAATAAGGGAGGACGTACTGCCTCCTTTCCCTGCCTTCCTGGCATCTCGAAAACGCGGCCAGAAACCGCTCGAAGACCTCTTTTCCGGGCTTTCCCATCAGTGCGGTGACTCCTGGAGAGACGTGTTCCGGGGCAACTTTCAGGTGCCCTGACACGTGGTGGGCGCAGATCTCGGGCAGCGGGTTTCCGGGATCTGCAACCAGAAGGTCGTACCGGACGCCAGATCCGATGAAGACACGCTTCACTCCCGGAACCTCCCGGAGGCGGCGGAGAAGCATGACCTGCCGCTGGTGGGAGACCGGGAGGTTCGGACAATTCTCAGTGCATGCCCTGTCCGGGCATGGACCGGAAACGGCCCACCGGGGGCACTCCATGCCGTACATGTTGGCGGTAGGTCCCCCCACATCACTGATCACACCCGAAAATCCTGGCATCCTGGCCATCCGGGTCGCCTCCCTTACCAGCGACTCGATGCTCCTGCTCTGGATAATGCGCCCCTGATGGTGAGTGAGGGCACAGAATGCACAGGACCCAAAGCACCCCCGGTGGCTGATGAGCGAAAATTTCACGGGTTCCAGTGCCGGGACAGGAAGTGTATATGATGGGTGGGTTCTCCGGGAATAGGGCAGTTCATAGACGGCGTCCAGTTCAGGGGTGGAGAGGGGGAGTGACGGAGGGTTCTGGACAATAACCGTCTTTGGGTGCCTCTGCGCGACCGCTTTGCCGGTAAACGGGTTCTGCTCGCGGTAGTGCATGGCAAACGCCCTTGCATAGGCCACCCTGTCTTTCTCTACGTCCGAAAACGAGGGGATCTCCAGGAGCGGGAATGCACAGGAACCAATATAACGGGAAGGAGGGACCCGGAAGACCGTCCCCCTGATATCAGTCAGGGATGCCGCAGGCTCCCCTGCATCAAGTCGCCGGGCGATCTCCCTGACCTGCGATTCACCCATGCCGTACACGAGCAGGTCGGCAGGCGCATCCGCAAGGATCGAGTGCCGGACTGCGCCCGACCAGTAATCGTAGTGTGCAAATCTCCTCAAAGATGCCTCGATTCCGCCCAGAACGAGAGGCACTCCGGGGAAGAGCGAGTGGACCTTGTCGCTGTAGACGATTGCTGCCCTGTCAGGTCTCCGGATCTTGCCTCCGGCAGAATATACGTCGCTCGACCGCCTCTTCTTCGCAGCAGTATAATTGTTCACGAGGGAATCGCAGTTCCCGGGACAGATCGCAAAGAAGAGACGGGGAGCGCCAAGATGAAGAAAGTCATCGTCACTCCTCCAGTCAGGCTGTGCGATCACCCCGACCGAGAACCCTTCGTCCCAGAGTACCCTGCCGATGACCGCGGCAGCAAACGAGGGGTGATCGACATAGGCATCGCCGCTGACAAGAATCACGTCGAACTGGTCGATCCGGAGATCCTTTGCCTCCGCAAGAGTCATCGGGAGGAACTTTGGCTGTCTCCTCTTCATTGAGGACTTCCGGTCAGGAACCGGGGCAGCTGGAGCCCGGTCATGTCGTCATGGCCTCGGACCGCGTGAATACCCGCGATCTCGGTGATGATCGCTTCCACCACGATGTAGACCGTTGCGCGGTCCCGGAGGCATCCTGCAAGAGATAGCGATCCCTGTCCGACTGCGGAATGAAGGTGGAGGTGGGGGCCATCCTCTCCCCACGAGATCGAGCCCACCCCGAGGATCTCCCATCCCCCGGCAACATCCTCGCGATGCGGGACAGGGGGAAGGACGGGTTCCTCCGGCCCAGTCACCAGTTGTGCCTGCCCCAGAGCGCCGAGCACCTGGACAGTGCCGCAGAGTACTTTCTTTTCGCGTATGCATTGGAGAATCACTTCGAGGAGGTCTTCACCATGGTCGATGCGGAGGACAAATATCCTCCCCGGACGCCCTTCAGTGCACTGCATGGATCTCTCCAGTACGTCCGATCCCGCCGCTCATCTGCCACCCACTCCTCCTCCGCCAAACCCGCCGCCGCCCCCAAAAGACCCGCCTCCCCCGAACCCGCCTCCACCCCCTCCGCGGGAGGGAGGGGTAAACGCAAGAACCGGCACAAACGCGGTCCTGATTCCCATTGCCATGGGCACACCTGCTTCTGGCAGGCTGACATGGAGGGCCTCCATTGCCCGCTCGACCTTCTCTCCCACGCCAAGCGCAGTTCCGTAGACCAGCCACTCTCCCCACATCGAGATATCAGCCGGCGTGTACTGCCTGATGAGGGCAAGGTCTGAGAGAAACCGTGCAAACGCGTCCCACTCCAGTTTCTCCCTGTAGCGGTCATCCTTCCAGTGCCCAAAGAGGGTCGAGGGAAATGCCAGAGCGACTCCTGACTGGACGATCATCCCTGCCCAGAGTACAATCGCGGGGACGAGCAATGCCGAAAGGACTGGGAAAAGGATGACTGCCATGACTGATACTGCGCAGAACGAGATGCCGACGAAGAGGAGTGGAAAGAGGTGATCCCGCCCGTCCACGACATAGCGGGATATGAGGCGTGGATCCGATCTCCTCGTCACACCGGAGAGCTGCTGCTGGTAATTGAGCATCTTTTGCTCCATTGTCCTGTCCCTCCTGGCATCGACTGCCATCTGCTGAAGGGTCTCCGAGTCGACAGTCCCGTTCTCCTGGACATTCTGCAGGAAGTCAAGAACCCGCTGCTCATACGGTTCATCGGACTGGCTCCTGTTCACGGTGATGGTGATCCCTTTTCCTTCAGGCTTCTCCTGGATGGTGATCACTTTTCTACGGTGCAGGTCAAGCAGGGTCGCGTAATATCCGTCCTGGTCGAACTCGATTGCGTCTCCCTTGAAGAGGAGGTTTACAGCCCATGGCTTCATCGAGGGGTTGGGACAGAAACTGAGAAACTCGGGAACGGTGTACTCCTTCTCGCGCCCGAATTTTCTATAAAGGAAAACCAGGAGCAGCGGGGTGAGGACCACCGACAGAAGCCCCCCGATATAGAGTGCCCATGCACCCAAAAGGGGAATCCGGTGGTAAAACGGGTTTGCGGCCAGCGTTTTTTCTCTCACGTCCTCAACCGGGACGAAAACCCCAGGTATCCCCTGTGCTTCGGCCGTCAAAAAGAGCATCTCAACTCCGAGGACTTCGTCCCCCGCCGCCTTCCCCCTGATGATTACCCAGCCGCCCTCGCGTACCACTGAAAGGCCGGGCGGATGGGGGAATACCTCGCGTGCGTATCGTTCAGGAATGCGAATCTCGAGGTCCCTGAATGGGATGTGTCTGTCAACCAGCCTGAGGTTCAGGTGAGCGTCAATTTGGTCATACTCGATGGGCGGGAAGAGCCGGTAGGTGTACGATACGGTGTATTTGCCGGCGGGGAAATATCCCGGGTTGTACATTCCCACCTCGTTTCTTTCGGCGCGGTCCCGCACAAACCGGATATATTCCGGATTATCAGCGTTATAGAGCGTGACCTCTCCCGACCAGTCTTTCAAGTACCCAACTGTATCTGTTGGCTTTTCCATATCGATGATCTGGATATGGGGGGAATCGAGCGGTTGCGACGAGAGGGGGTCCTGCCAGTACCGGTAGAGCATCCTGTATTTTCCGCTGCTCTTCACCTCATACGTGTAGGTCTCCCGGTACGATCCATCCTCCCCGAGCGTGGCCTGGTACCGGTCCACGACAAGGTCGCCGTCGATGAGGACAGGGATTGCCAGTGACAGGATGACCGCCACCGCACCCAGGATGATTGCCAGCACGACAAGGATCAGGAGTGATCTCGTCTCGCTCATGCGCCCCTCTCTCAGAACGCGATCTTCGGCGGTGTCTGGATGGCCTCTTCAAACTCCAGGTACTCAAGTTTCGGCAACCCGAGGATCCTCGCCACGAAGTTCGAGGGGATAACGTCGCGGAGGGTATTGAACTGCTGGGAGATGTTATTGTAGGTATACCGCTGACGGGCGATCTCGTCCTCGACTCCGCGGACCGCATCCATCAGGTTCATCACCGTGGCGTTCGTCTTCAGGTCCGGGTAGTTCTCTGCCACCGCAAAAAGCCTCCCGAGCAGGGAGCGGGACTCCCGCTCGATCTGGTTGAGGTCCCCGGGGCCTGCGCTGCCGACGCTCGCCCGCATGGCCGTGACCTTCTCGAATGTCTCACGTTCGAATGAGGCGTAGCTCTTGACCGCGCCCAGGAGCTGGTCGATCATGTCCAGGCGTTTCTTCATTGCCACTCGTATCTGGCCAAGCGTCGCTTCAGACGAGTTCTTCAGGCTGAAGAACCGGTTGTATACCCCGACAAAATAGAGCACCAGTCCCACGATGACGAGGACGATGATGCCCCCCACAATCCAGGGTATGAGATCTCCAAGTGCCATAGCTTCACCTATCTCTTCCATGCATATTTAACTCCGCTGACCCGGTGAACCAAAAAGACGCTCTCCCGATCAAGTTTTGCACGATGCCAGAGGGCGTCGTCGCGATCATGCGGGAACGATCCTTCCCACCACTCTGAGCCTGCCGCCCTCAAGATAATGGATGAGGATGGATGCTCCCGGGGGATACACAAGTTCTTTCTCGGATCGGAGCGTGATCTCGGGCCTTCTCCAGTCCCCGGCGTTGTTGACGAACGCAATTCTCGCGGGAACAAACTGCATCCAGTGCCCCAGGTACACGACCATCTGCTCTTTTAAGGGGGCCGGCCAGTAGCGGACCAGCTCGGCTCTCCCATTCAGGATGTGTGAGGACACGAGTGCGGGGTTGGTCGAAAGGACATATCCCCGGTCAAGATCGTCTGCCTCCACCCCCTTCAGCGCAAGACCCACCCGGTCTCCTGCTCTTGCCTCTGTCACGTCATCATCGTGCTTCTGGATTGACCTGAGATGGGCGACTTTCCCGGTAGGAAGCACTTTCAGCTGGTCATGGGCCCGTATCGTCCCCTCCGCGACACCGCCGAGGACCACGATCCCGACTCCCTTCACCGGGAAATGGTGATCGACGGGTACAGACCCTCCATTCGAGGCCTCCGGAAAAGGCTTCACCTTTCCGGCCTCCTCGAGGAAGAGTTCCCTCAGGTGCCCATGATCGTCAGCATGAAGTGAGTAGTGCTCAACCACCGTTCCTTTCACGAGGGGTGCAACCTGCTCTGCGGATAAGTAATTCCGCAGCACCAGGACACCTTTTTTAATTCCTGCCATGTCGAGCATCAGGACGCATTCCCCGAACACCGCGTTTATCTCGTCCACGATGAGGAGGGCCATTCCCGCCATAGAGAGGGAGAAGAAGAGCGAGGAGAGCTTCTCGGGATAGCGGCTCGGCTCGATGTAGGTGACCGTTACGTCGTCCCTCTTCTGGTTATAAAAGGTGATGTCCGAGACCGTTCCTTTTTTTCCCAGGTGGCCTGCATAGCCTTCCGGGCCGATGACCGCGACGGTGAGGTTGGGCATGTTTAGAAGATTGGGTCGGACAATTATATGAGAGTTACAGGGATGACGGTAGATTGATTCTTTCTACCTATGTTGATGATTCTCTCCGCCTTTCCAGAAATAACTGCTATCTGGAACAGTCTCGCTGTTATAATGCCGAGACTAATTCTTTCCCAATTCTCATTTTTACCTGACTTCGTCATAAGATGGCTGATAAGGTAACGTTTATTGAAATTTGTGACCAAAAACGTGACCTTCTCACTAGGGGAAATAGCACTGGTTCGTAAAATCGATGCCCATACCAATTTTTTTGAATCGATTTTAGAGGGTATAGATGGCAGAAGTCAGACTTTCATACCGTCTGTAAAACACCTCATTAGCAACAAACTCGGTCAATCAGTGTCAGTGAACAAGTTGCTGGACTTTGCCCCTGTTGAGTTACTTGAGACATTAGGGTTCGAAATTAAAGTTTCGGAACGAACCTTATATCGAACGCTGGAAAGACTGGGAGAGCGCCATCCGATCATTCTCGAAAGGTTCCAGCAGTGGGAAAAAGACCGGGATCTGGTGGATTCTGTACAGGTCATGGACTTCAGTTCGAGTTATTTTGAGGGGACGAAATGCCCTCTAGGTGAACTTAGATAGCCCCCTTACCAATTCACCATTCAGCGAGTCTCTGTAAATCGATCTTTTTGTCAAAGCCCAAAGAAATCACGAGCCCGAGTAAAAGTACATTCAAACAAACCGTCTTTTTCACAGA
>Ga0116186_1001203_pt1 | contig 26912 bp, 16 predicted proteins | sample AD_JPNNA4_MetaG_FD_89806 | JGI IMG/M metagenome (GOLD analysis project Ga0116186, IMG submission 89806) | Active sludge microbial communities of municipal wastewater-treating anaerobic digesters from Japan - AD_JPNNA4_MetaG | ecosystem: Engineered > Bioreactor > Anaerobic > Digestate | place...
CCCCGAAGGCGGGCGTGTTCTCGATGTCGGCCTCCCGGATGTTGAGCACCTCCGAGACGGAGTCGACGACGATTCCCATCATGACGGAGCCGCCCGAGCCCGCCACCTCCACGACGATGATGCAGGTGCGCTCCGTGTACGCCGCGGCCTCCAGGCTAAACCGGAGGCGCAGGTCCACGACGGGAATGACTTTCCCCCGGAGGTTGATGACCCCCTTGACGAACTCCGGCGTCTGGGGGACCGGGGTGATGTTCATCATCCCGATGATCTCCTTGACTTTCAGAATCCCGATCCCGTACTCCTCGCCCGCGAGCGAGAAGGTCAGGTACTTGCCTTCCTTTGCCGGAATGCCGGCCGCGGTGTGTTCCTGCCGTTCGATCGTCTCCGTCTGCATGTCTTCCGTGCCTCCCCGTGCTTCCTGAATCGTACGTCCGATGCCAAAACCGTTCCAGCCGGGCCGCTGTGCGTCCGTTCCGTTGACCCCCCGCAGGGCGTCAGGAGCGCGCCTGGGCGCCGTTGGCCCTGTCCGCGGGGATGTCGAGGGCCTTGACGATTGTCTCGTAGAGCTTTCTCAGATCGACGGGCTTCGTCATGTAGTCGAGGAACTTGCCGCGCTCGTCCTCCGTGAGATACTCCGGATAGCCCGTCAGGATGATGATCTTGATGTCCCGGTGCATCTTGCGGATCTTCTCCGCGAGCTCGAGACCGTTGAGGTTGGGCATGACGATGTCCAGCAGAATGAGGTCCGGCTTCTCCTCCCCGATCTGCAGAACCGCCTCGAGCCCGTTGGCGAAGGTCTTGAGGCTGCAGTGCCGGTTGAGGCCGAGGCCCTCGAAGGCGTTCTGGATGAAGGTGAGGATGTTCTCGTCGTCGTCGATGACCATGACGAGCTTCTTGAACGAGGGACCCCGGGCCGCCGCTTTCCCCGCCTCCGCCGGCTCGGTTTCGCCCCCCTGGAGTTTCTCCAGCGACACGTCGCCGAAGCCGAACTCCCGCTTGAGCCGCTCGACCTCCGCCAGCGGGATCTTGAGGTGCTTGCCCACCTTGTATCCCTTCACCATCCCCTCTTTCACCCAGCGGTAGATGGTCACCCGGTTGACGTTGAAGAGATCCGCCACCTCGGACGTGGAGAAAAACATCTTGGCCATGAAGCACCTCTCGGTTCGTGCTTGGTTTGCTATCCTACAGCAACATATAAATCCTGTGCAACTTCTGCACCTGTTTTATCGTCAGATGGCCGGGAAACTTTAGGGCGAATGCTAGGGAGGTGGAAAGGGGGGATCCTCAGTTCGTTGGTTCGTTCATTCAGGAAAAAGAGAGAAAAGAGTTCCGGCTCGATTATTCGATTCGCCTTATTTTCCAAACATTTTCGACACTTAAGATTCACAGCTTACGATGCCGCGCGCTCGCCGCACCCAGCCTTTTCCCGATTGCCGCGGCAGTCCAGCCAGTGGATCCGGCCCGGGCCTTTCTGTCGCGCCAGGTGCATGGCCCCGTCGGCCGACCAGACGAGTTCCCAGGGGTCCCCGGACGAGGCGACGTGCTGCTTCTCGAGGGTGCTCACCCCGATCGAAACGCTCAGCGTGAGCGGAGCGCCCTCGCCGACAAACGCGTGCGCCCCGATGCGCCCCCGGATGCGCTCGGCGGCCGCCCTGGCCGCCCGCCGCCCCGACGAGCTGAGAAGCAGGACGAACTCGTCGCCCCCGAAGCGGATCAGCACGTCCTCCTTGCGGCAGTGCCCCCGGAGCAGTTGGGCCATGTCCCGGAGGACCCTGTCGCCGACGAAGTGGCCGTGGCGTTCGTTGACGGCCTTGAAGCCGTCGATGTCGATGAAGAGGCAGGACAGGGGGAATTCCCGGCGCCTCGCCCTGGAGAATTCTTCCACGAGGCGGGGCTGCAGGTACCAGCGGTTGTAGAGGCCCGTCGTCGGGTCGATGAAGCTGATCTTCTCCAGCTCCTCCACCCGGGAGCGGAGCTTCAGGTTCTCGACGAGCAGTTCCTTGTTCTTCCGCGTCAGGGTCTTGTTGTTCTCCACGAGCCACTCGAAGAGAAAGTTCTTCTCGTCGAAATCCAGGGCTCTCCGGCCGCCCTCGCCCTCGTCCATGATCGGTTCGCACCTCCCCCCGCGGTTCAAGACCGGATTCGGTTTTGCCGATATAGGAGTAGCACGTTCCGTGCCATGGAGAGGCGCCCCGGGGCGGTCACGCGGCCGGCCGGGGCGGGGATGACGAGTCAACAGGGAATGAACGACCTCAAACACCCGTCCGGGGCGGACATGGACGAGGCGATCGTCAGAGAACGCGCCGCGGAAATCTCCAGGACCCTGGGGAACTGCAAGAAGTTCATCCACCAGGGCAACGTCTACGCCTGCCTCAGCGGCTTCAGGGACGTCCTGGAGAAGATGCTCGTCACCCGGATGCTCCCCCAGGACCAGAAGGACCTGCAGGAGGGCATCAACGAGTTTCAGCGGCAGCTCATGACAAGCGCCGCGTTCCGCAACGCCTTCGGCCCCGTCACGTTCCAGGACGACGACAACGAGACGACGCTCGCCTTCATCCGGCAGCTGGTCAGCGTCTCCGAGGAGGAGATCGCCCGGAGCCTCGAAGGCAAGGGGGAGACCCCGGAAAACCGGGCCGTCATGATCATGCGGCTCATCGACAAGGGGGAGCACGAAAAGGCCCGTGCCCTCATCGGCACCAACGAGGACCTCCTCACCTTCATCCTCCAGACCTACAACGCCCGGGGCATCCAGGCCCGCAGGGAAGGCGCCTACGAAAAGGCCGTCGCGGAATTCCGCAAGGCCCTCTCCCTCGCCCCCGACGACGAGGGCCTGCTCTACAACCTCGCCCGCGCCTACGCGGCGAAGAAAGACACGAAGCCCGCCGTCGACTCCATCCGCAAGGCCCTCCAGATCAACCCCGCCTTCGCCGAGGCGCAGAGCCTGCTGAAGCACATTGAACAATCCGGGTAAGACGTTTCAGAAAACAGTTCCTTTTAAACTTCCCCTCATAATTAGTGTACATTCCCAACATGGGGCAGATTTTGGTTATGTATGAGAACAATCGGTCTACGCACGTCCCGTTCAACTGTCTAGAATGAACACATCCATAAGCAACACCTCGAGATATGTTTCCTTTCGGCATTCATACTTTGTCAGGGAGGTCCAATAATCGATTACACATGAAGAAAAGAAACAACCAACTCTTAAGGCTTTTCATATCTTCTTCTATGGGAAGTATCAAATCCCTTTCTCAACTTCGGCAGATCTCCTGTTTGGTTGTTATAGCATAATCCGTCTATGAGCCTGTGCAAGCGGGAATCTTAGAAGAAGCTGGAACTCCGAGACAAGCCGCTGAATGATGGGGGCTCCTAGCTCGAAAGGGGCATACAAATTATTTTGTGACATCCTCAAAAATGGCACAGTTGTTGCGAAATTCTTGTACATTTGACCCCAATGGTACAAAACAAAGTTCATAATATGGAATGATTCACACCATGGAAACGACGAACAATTGTGGCTCCGACAAATGGGATGGCACTGCCCTCAGCAAACCCCTGACAATTAACCTTGAACTTACATTGCGCTGCAATCTCAAATGCAAGATGTGCCAACGAAGCTTCGAAGGTTTTTCGCTTCCCCCTGTCACAGACATGACCATGTCTATGGTGGACAGAGTTCTTCCCTTTCTGACAGACGCGAAATGCATCTGGTTGAGTGGTTTCGGCGAACCACTGATGCACAAGGAACTAATCCCGATCATCAAGAAAATACGCACTGTCAACAAGGACACGGAGATCGGGTTTACGACAAACTTTGTGCTTGTGACCGGTCAAAAGCTCATCGACCTCGTGGGATCAGGACTTTCAGTAATTCAAGTGTCGATGGACGGTGACAACGATTTGGGACACTCTTTCGCTCCAACACCTGAAGGGATTGCGCTCTATCAGAAGATCCTCTGGAGGAATCTTAGAGCCTTCTACGAAACAAAGCGAACGATGGGAGCGGACTATCCCAAACTGCAGTTCTGTTTTGTGGGCATGAAACGCAACATCGGCCAGTTGCAGGGTGTCATTCAACAGGGCGTGCAAGTGGGCCTTTCATCCATCGTTGTGCAGCCTGTCCGGGATTACAACGGATCATTAAAGGGAGAAGACCTTTTTGAAAATAGAGACTATGCTCTGCCGATCCTTGAGATGGCGCGCGACTATGCGCAAAGCAAGGGCATCGAATTCATCTGCAGGTTCATGGACGATAGAATATCCGTAATGCGTCAACCATGTAACTTCCCTAACACTTTCTTTCACGTTGCGGTCAACGGCGACGTGTACATGTGTTGCGAAGGGATAGCGTCAAATCAAAACATCGTAACGTCAGACCCGATCGCGATATGGAATTCTCGCGCTTACCGGCAGCTTCGGCTTGAACTCGCAACCGGCAGACTAAGGAAAAAATGCTGGGACTGCCCACTGGTCAAACCAACGACAAATGATGAGATGGTTCTGCGAAAAGGGTTCATGGAATTATCCATAGCTGACCTTGTGGAAGAGATCATCGGATACCGAAAATACATTGAAGGATGCCATGAAAGAGAGCAGGCATTGATGGCAGCTCAGGCGGACCCCCCGGCTGAGCGGGATCATAGAAATCCCTCGTTTCAAGCATTTGAAGCTTATGCACGCATTCTGAAGCGTCTTGCGGCAGCTGACGCTGCCCTTTCGGCAATATGCCACACTCAAAACATACCGCAGACTGATCGGGATATCCTTAAGGAATGCATCGGCCTGTTCGATTCGCTTCTAGCCCTGATTCGGGATCTCCACAGCGCACAGGAAATGTTTCCCGGAATGCAGCACATCGTGAAGAAGATGACTGGCTGCACTCATATCATGAAGAAGAGTATTCAGCCGGTATCTTCCTGCCAGGACCTGAAATCCGTTGATCGCATCATTTCCGAGCAGTTGATCCCGACGCTCGCTGTTTGGCCTAACCTTCTATCAGACTGCAGAAACGAATTGCACCAATCCCTTGAGAGAACGGCTGTTCTGTGTTGACCCCTTCGATCATGTAAAGAACAACCTTAGAAAGCCATCGCTACCGTCTCGACGGTGAGGGCCCTCTCTACAACCTCACCCGCGCCTACGCGGCGAAGAAAGACACGAAACCCGCCGTCGACTCCATCCGCAAGGCCCTCCAGATCACCCCGCCTTCGCCGAGGCGCAGACCCTGCTGAATCACATACAGGCAGGCTGAATCGCGGCGCAAACCCAGGTCATCACGATCCACTAATCCTGAATTCTGCCAAGCAGCACAGCACGCAATCGGAAACCGACAAATACGTACGTCCATCGCTCCGTGCTCTCATCGTTTTCTTTCGTCATACAGGAAGGCAGCATGGACCCTTACGGCCATGGGACTTACCGATCCCGCTGAGCTGACAGCCGACATGCCAGATTTTCTGGCATGTAATGTGCAAAACGATCGGCCATTCAATGATCACATCAAAAAGAGTGCACTCGGACATCTGACATGAAGAAAAAATCCGATTACCCTTATGACGTCGTTATTGCAGGAGGTTTAGGACATGTAGGGCTGCCGCTGGGAATCGTCTTCGCCAGCAAGGGATCGAAGGTGTGTCTCTTCGACAGGGATCAAGTCAAAGCAGACATCGTCAAACGGGGCGAGTTGCCCTTCATCGAATACGGTGCAAAGTCACTCCTGCACGATGCCCTGAAGAATGGAACCTTGACAGTTTCGCTCGATGCCAGCCGTATCTCAGAGGCACGGCATGTGATCGTGGCCATCGGCACACCCGTGGATGAATACCTGAACCCGAAGGTGCGGGCTTTCCTCGACTTCATGGGCTCCATCAAGATGCACCTTCGAACCGATCAGACTATTATCGTTCGAAGCACGGTGTATCCGAATACCTGCCGTCAGATCCTCAAGCATCTGGGCGAGGACCGACAATGGCTGATTGCCTATTGCCCTGAACGGATCGTGCAGGGATATTCCGTGAAGGAGCTGGCTGAACTTCCGCAAATCGTGGCAGGCGTCAATCGCGAGGCACAGGATCGGGCGGCTGCGTTGTTCAGTCGCATTTCCCCGAAAATCATCCGGACATCCCTCGCCGAGGCCGAGCTGGTCAAGCTCTTCTCCAACGCGTGGCGCTACATTCAGTTTGCCGTAACCAACCAGTTTTTCATGATCAGCCAGAACTTCGGCGTGGACTACAACCGCGTCAGGCAGGCCATGACGGACGGGTACGGTCGGGCAGCTACGCTGCCCAGTGCCGGCTTTGCCGCCGGACCCTGCCTGCTCAAAGACACCATGCAGCTCTCCGCCTTCAGCAGCAACAATTTCATTCTCGGCCATGCGGCCATGATGATCAACGAAGGGCTGCCCAATTTCGTTGTCGACCAGCTGCGGAACAAGTATGACCTGGCCTCAAAGAAGGTGGGAATCCTCGGGATGGCCTTCAAGGCCGATGTGGACGACATCCGGGATTCTCTGTCCTATAAGGTAGGGAAGATCCTGAGATTTCACGGCGCAAAGGTCCTGTACTCTGATGAATTCGTCAAAGACCCTACTTTTGTCAGCAAGGAGGAGCTGCTGTCGACCTGCGACATCGTGATCGTCGGCTCCCCTCACTCCGCGTACAGGCAATTAACGGTCAACAACGGCACGGACATTATCGATCTATGGGGCGTAATTCCATCAAACGGGGAATGAAGCGGGCCCGCCGCGCCGACACTGGAGACGCCGCGGATTTCCTCAAGAAGAACCGGCAATACTGGGAAGATCCCAACACGATCTCGCTCCTGGACAAGAATCTGCGCAGACTCGAAGAGGCTTTCGTCCTGTCTCACCTCAGGCCGGAACAGGTCCTGGCGGACATTGGGTGCGGAGACGCCGTTTCGACCGTCCGCTACGCGAAACGAGTGAGAAGCTGCACCGCCATCGAGCAATCCGGGTATCTCCGCTCCCGCGCAGTGCGGCGCATTCTCCGCTCCAGGCTGAAAAACACACGGTGTGAGAACGGGACTGTACTCGACCTGTCAGGATACGGGGCCTCCTTCGACGTTGTCGTGACCCAGCGCGTCCTCATCAATCTTCCGGATTGGAGCCACCAGAGGGAGGCGATCCGCCAGATCCACGCGACGTTGCGCCCGGGCGGGACGTACCTCATGATCGAAAACACGTATGAGGGGCACGAACTTCTGAACCGCACGCGACGCGCAGTCGGCCTGAAAGACATCCCCATCCACTGGCACAATGTCTTTTTCCATCATGATCGGCTTATGGCCTACCTGCGCAGGCTCTTCACCGTCGAACGGCATCACACCTTCGACGTCTACTATCTGTTGACCCGAGTCTTCGGCAACCTGTTCGTGCCCTTCGAGGGATTTGGTCGCCATGCGTCAAAGGACCCTCTGTTCGACGTCATCGACAAGGCCGCCGCGAATCTCTTTGAGAAGGCCGGTCAAGAAATGAAATTAGGCGGTGCGTATGCATTTGGCCCCATCCAAGGATTCGTATTGCGGAAGCGACCGGCCTGACCCATCACCCGAATGCCGCGCGGCAAGTGTCCCCATCCCGTGGTTTCGCCCGGAGGTCGGTTATCGCGAGAAGGAGTTCGTACTTGAGGTACTCGAAAGCCAGTACCTCAACGATGGCGAAGTGACGGCGCGGTTCGAACAGACACTTGCGGATTTCCTCGGTGTCCGGTACTGCGTTGCCGTTACAAGCGGGACAGCGGCATTGACCCTTGCTCTTATGGCCCTGGGCATCGGGCGCGGTGACGAGGTGATCGTGCCCGACTTCACGTTCATCGCAACGGCCAACGCGGTTCGTCTTGCAGGGGCCGATGTCAAGCTCGTGGATATCGAGCCCAAGCGATTCACTCTTGACGCCGAAAAAGTCAGGGAGTCCATCGGCATCCGCACGAAAGCCATCGTCGCGGTTGACGTCAACGGCCGTTCCGCTTCCTACGGGGACTTGGAGTCGATCGCAGCCGAAAAAGGGATCTACCTCGTCTGTGACGCCGCTGAGGCGCTGGGTTCTCGATACGGGGACCGATGCCTAGGGACGTTCGGACATGCAGGATGTTTTTCCTTTTCCGCAAACAAGACCCTCACGACGGGGCAAGGGGGACTTATCACAACATCGGACATCGACACGTACCACCGCCTTCTTGAACTCAAGGACCAGGGGCGGAGAACCCGCGGCACGGGAGGCGACGATCTTCACCCGGCAATGGGCTATAATTTCAAGTTTACGAATCTTCAGGCGGCCCTGGGGCTGGCGCAATTCGAAAGATTAAGCGAGCGCCTTCAACATGCTGGACGAAGGGACGAGTGGTACCTTCGGAAGCTGGGGCATCACCCGCGGTTCTTACTACCCTCTCGGAATAACCGCACGGGTGAAATCACCCAGTGGACTGACCTTCTTGCGGATGACCGAAGCGCCGTCGAAACGGCTCTCAGAAACGCCGGCATCGGGTACCGGTGTTTCTGGCACCCACTGCACCGACAGCGCCCTTACGCCGCCGACGACGCAGATTTCTCCCACACCATCGAGATATCCCGCAAGGGCCTGTGGCTTCCGTCCTCGTTCAGCCTGACGGAAGAGCAAGTGGGTAGAATCGTTGAGGCTCTCCAAGGGGTGACCGCTCATGCATGATCGGATGCGCAGCGGAAAGATACTTGTCACGGGCGGCACAGGGTTCATCGGAAGCGCGCTCGTGCGGCGCCTATTACGCGAGGGCTTCGCCGTGAAGGTCTTCGACAACAACTCCAGGGGGAACGCATCGAGGTTGGCGGATGTCGCAGCCGATATTGACTGGGTCCATGCGGACATCCGCGACAAGATTGCCGTCCAGAAGGCTTGCCGCGGCGTCGATTCCGTCTGCCACCTGGCTTACCTCAACGGCACGGAATACTTCTACAGCAAACCCGATCTCGTGCTCGACATCGGTGTCAAGGGCATCGTCAACGTGATCGACGGCTGCATGAACGAGGGCGTCCGCGAGTTCCTCGTCGCGTCCAGTTCCGAGGTATACCAGACGCCGCCGGCGACTCCGACTGACGAGACGGCTCCCCTGTCAATCCCGGACCCCTTGAATCCCCGCTACTCTTACGCGGCGGGGAAGATCATCAGTGAGATCATGGCCATAAACTACGGGCGCAGATATTTCGACCGGGTGATCGTCTTCCGCCCGCACAATGTCTATGGACCCGATATGGGGTGGGAGCATGTGATCCCGCAATTCGCAGTCCGGTTGAACGCGGTTTGCGACCACGCGGATGGCATACCGCAACCGTTTCCCATACAGGGAAGCGGGAAGGAAACGCGGGCCTTCACGTTCATCGATGATTTCATAGAAGGGTTCATGCGGATCATGGACAGAGGTTCGCATTTGGAAATTTACAATATCGGCACCATGGAGGAAATCACGATCGAGCAGCTCGCCGTCAGGATGGCAGCAATCAGCGGGAAACGGATCTCCATCATTCCCGGAACGCCGGCTCCTGGCGGGACCGTCCGACGGTGCCCGAACATCGAGAAGCTCAAGTCCCTGGGATTCGAGCCACGAATTCCGCTGGAGGAGGGCCTCCGGAGGACCATTCGCTGGTATGAGGAAAACAACCGCAATAAACCAACGGAGCGAAGAGTGTAAGCCATGACCTCAGCGGCAACAAAAAATTACTCGCGAGTCGTGGATCGATGCCAGGTTTGCGACTCGCCGGAGCTTGAATCTATCCTCTTCCTGGGATACCTCCCCCCGGTAAACGCCATGCGGTCAATCGGGCAACGGCCCCGGGAGGAGTCCCATTACCCGGCAGAGCTGTTGTACTGCCCGCGATGTCACCTGGTCCAGCTGGGCCTGATTGTTGACGCCGGTATCCTCTTTCCGCCCGAATACCCCTACACCAGCAGCACCACGAAGGTTCTCCGCGACAATTTCGCCGGCCTGTATCGGGAGTGCATATCGATGATCCCCCTCGGTGCCGATGATCTCGTCATCGACATCGGCTCCAACGACGGCAATCTCCTGATGAACTTCAAGGACCGGCATCGTGTCCTCGGGGTCACCCCCGAGGAGATGGGCAAGATCGCAATTGAACGCGGGATTCCCACCATGATCAGCTACTTCACCGCAGAGCTCGCTGCCCGAATTCTGTCTGAGCACGGCCCTGCCAAAGTCATAACGGCAACCAACGTCTTCGCCCACATGGACAACATTCACGACGTCTTGGATTCCATCGTCCGGCTCATGCCCGAAGATGGCGTGTTCATTTCAGAATCACACTACCTTCTGGACCTTGTGAACGATCTGCAATACGACACCGTGTACCACGAGCACCTACGCTATTACTCTGTTCACAGCCTGAGTCGTCTGCTCGGGATGCACGGCCTCGAGCTTTTTCACACAACCCGTATTCCCACACACGGCGGCTCGTTTCGCGCCTATGCATCGAGACCGGGTCGCTATCGGGTCCGCAAGTCCGTGGAGAACATGTTGCGCGAGGAAAGGCCTCTCGTCCTCGAGACCGGCAATCTCCGCCGGTTTCGGGATCGTGTCGTCCATTCCAAGCTCGAGCTTCTCACTCTTCTTTCTGGCATCCGGAAGCAGGGGGGGCGTATTTTTGGGATCAGCGCCCCGTCACGGGCGAGCACGCTGATCCACTACACCGGCATCGACGAGGGCATTCTCGATTGCGTGGTGGAGGTCGAAGGCTCGCACAAAATTGGCAAGTGCGTCCCCGGCACGCGCATCCCGGTTCTCGAGGAATCGAAGCTGTTCAGTGAGCAGCCCGATTACGCCTTGGTCCTGTCTTGGCACATCGCCGGGGAATTGATGCCGAAACTTCAGCGACGGGGTTTCCGCGGCTGTTTTATCGTGCCCCTACCCTCTCCGAAGGTGATTCACGGCGATGACGAAACCGCGCATCCTTTTCGTGCAGCATGAATTGTACACCTGGCCCCTGGCGAAGATGTGGAGCCACAATTTTCACCTGGGGCTGGAGAGCGGATTTGCGGCCAACGGGTTGGACTTCACGACCCTCGTGACGTCTTGGTTTCCCGCCGCGAGGGACCTGTTGGACGGAAAGCCATTCGACCAAATATGGATCAACGATATCGCGCATGCTTTCCGGGACGGCGGATGCGGGGGATACCCGATGAGGGAGCGTGACCTCGAATGGCTTGCTGGTCTTGCCCCCATCCGCGTCGGATTCGTCAACGAGACCTTGCAGTACAGTGCCGAGGAGCATGCATCCAACGGGGATCTCCGCGAATTGCAGGAAGCCCTTCGCCGGACCGCGAGGTATATGACCCACATTCTCGCCATCGATGAAAACGATCTCAACTACCTCCGCACCCTAGCGCCGGTATCAGTCCTGTGGATGGTTCCCTGCATGCCCAAAGCCTTCATCCGCGCGGCTGGGGAGCCGCCGACCATCCACCGAGGCCTCTTCATCGGAACGCCCTACGGGGCTCGGGCGGACTGGCTGCAGATGCCAGAGCTCCGCGAGACACTGGCAAGGCATGATTCACCGGACAGCCGCAGCATCATCCCCCAGCGATTCGACGAACTCCACGCCGCGATCCGCGTCGGCTCGTCCGTCGATGCCCCCCGGCGCGCACACGCCTATGCGTCTTATCTCTGGGAATTGCGCAAATTGCGGGAATTGTCTTACCAAATGTATCTCGACGGATTGCGAGAGGGCGCGGCCGTCGTGCATCTTCCCTCCTACTGCAAGGTATACAACGCACGCGTCTACGAGGGTATGGCTGCGGGCAGACCTGTAATCACATCGCGCGGGGATGGCCGTCCGATGCTCGACACCCTCTTCGAAGCCGGGCAGGACCTCCTGCTATACCCGGCGGATGAACCCCGAGTGCTTGCCGAACATCTCCGAAACGTTCTTGACGATCCCGAGTACGGCCGCGCAATCGCCGACCGGGCCCGAAGCAAGCTCCTTCGTTTCCATACTGCAGAGGCGCGAATCCGTGACATCCTGAGCTGGATTGCTACCGGGCAGGTGCCAAGCTATCAACATTCCGCCGATGACGGCAGCACAACGCCCCTAGAGATGGGAGCAACCCCCTTGCACGACATTCAGACCAGGACGTTCGAATGCCCCTCGGGCCTTCAAAGCAACGCCCCCGGATACGGCTCGAAAAAGCCAAAGGCCCTGTCCAAAGCACGGCGCGCAAAACTGCGGGTCCTGCTCGTAAGCCCCCCATATGCGAGATTCCTGGGCATTGGAAACTGCCGCTTTCCGCTCAGCTTCGGGGCTTTGGGTACCCTGCTGTCGGAAAACGGCCATGAGGTCGCGATCTACGACGCCGACTTCGACCGGAATCTGATCGGAAAATCCGAGCCGTATGAGTACATGTTCGCGAGTCAAGGCAAGATCTCTGATGCCCTCCGGGACCGGAGCCACCCTGTCTGGCAGGAGATCGATCGCACGATCCGGGCATTCAATCCCGACGTGGTCGGGATCACCGTGATGACCAGCAAGTACCCCATGGCCCTTCGGGTCGCTGAAATGGCGAAGTCCATAAACAGCGACATTGCTGTCGTGATCGGCGGGCACCATGCCTCCATCTTCGGCCCGAGGCTCGTTCTCGACCCGAACATCGACTTCGCCGTCATCGGCGAGGGCGAGATGACGTTCCTGGAACTGATCAACCGGCTCTGCGAGCCTCGTCCCGACTCCTCGCGGATCAGCGGACTGTCGTATTGGGACGGAGATCGAGCCGTCACGACCGGCCCGAGAGAGTTGCTGTGCAACTTGGACGTTCTGCCCGTCGCGGACCGCGGCCTGATGATCAACGAGGGATACGTGTCGGAGAACAACATCATGGCGACACGGGGCTGCCCCTTCAATTGCAGCTATTGCGGTGCGCAAGTCATTTGGAAACGCAAGGTGAGACGGCGGTCCGTGCCCATGATCATCCGTGAGATCGAGTACCTGTTCCGACGGGGCTCATCGCGCGCGATCCAGTTCTGGGACGACACCTTCACCGGCGACCGGCGCTTCATCAAGGAGTTGATGCAGGCCCTGAAAACATTCGAAGGCCTAACCTTCAGCTGCATCACGAGGCTGGACGTCGTGGATCCGGAGATTCTCGCACAGCTCAGGGTTGCCGGCTGCAATCTCATCCTCTTCGGCATCGAGTCCGGCAGTGACAGGATCCTGAAGCGCATAGGCAAGAAGATGACCCGCGAAACGATCCGAAGGCAGGCCGCCATGGTGCACGCCGCCGGTATCCCTTGGCTCGGGTTCTTCATCATGGGCTATCCCGGCGAGACCCGGGAGGACATCCTGTCCTCGCTTGCTTTCATGAAGGAGCTCAACCCCACGTTCGCAGAGATCAACATCTTCAACCCGCTGCCCGGGACCCGGGTGTGGCGCGAGCTGGAGGCCCAGGGCATCGTCCACGGTGACCTGGATTTCTCGCGGTACTCGCAGTCCAGCACGGAGAATTTCTTCACCAACGGGCACATGACGCGAGAGGAGTTCAAGGATCTCGCACTTTACATGGCAAGGGAATTTGACGCCCACAACAGGAGACACCATGGGACATAACCTCCCCGATTACAACCTCTCGAAGGTCCAGAGCAACATCGAGAGGGGGAACCTCTACCTCGACAGTTACCCCTACCAGGTGCACTTCCTCATGATCGACAAGTGCAACGTGAAGTGCATCATGTGCGGGGGAGACTACTTCCGGAGCCAGAGCGGCCGCAGGATCACCCTCGAGAAGTTCAAGATCATGGCCGCAAACCTGAAGCTGGAGCACGCCCGCGCCATCGTGCTTGCCGGCTGGGGTGACCCGCTGCTCAATCGCGACCTCGTCCCGATCATCCGGTTCGTGCGGGACTCCTACCCCCATATCGCCATCTCGGTTACCACAAACGGACTTGCCCTCGTCCCGAAACTGTCGGGTCGTCTTCTCGAGCAAGGCGTCTCCATGGTGAACATCTCGATCAATTCGGCCACACGCGCCACGTACAGGCGGATTATGCAGATCGACGGCTTCGAGGCCGTCTGCCGGAACGCACGGGCCTTCGTGGAGCAAAAGAAGATGTCTGGCGCCCCGACGATCCTGCAGTTCTCCGCTGCCATCAACCGCATCAACATAGAAGAACTGCCCAGGCTCGTAGAGCTGTCGATGGAGATCGGGGTGACCAGCATCAACCTGTTCTATACCCGGTTCTATCCGGAACGGTTGCGCAACCTCAACATCGACGACCCGGCGGACCGCCTGCAAAACGACGCCTGTCTGTTTTTCCACCAGGAGCTCTCCGACGAAATGGTCGTGAAGGCCCGTGATCTCGCCCGCCGGTATCGAATCTCTCTGACGCACGAACCGCTGTTTCGGGATCACGCCCCCCCCTGCACGTGCACCTGGCCGATGTCCCAGGTCATGGTCGGATTCGACGGGGAGATCTATCCCTGCGGCGGCTCCGAGGTGCACTTCCGGGAAAAGGTCGAAAAGGGAATTTACGATTTCGGCAACGCGCTCAAGGCGCCTGTCGATGCCTTCTGGAACAGCGAGATCTATCGCAACCTCCGAATCTCGTCCCGACAAGGATCTACCTGCTTGATCCCGGAGTGCAGGTGCTGTGCGAACACGATCTGCCCCAACGATATCCGGTCACACATCATGCACTGGGATGAGGAAGCGGCAGGCGATAACCGGCAAGCTAATGAAACAGCGTGCAGCCCGGTCGTTGAGCAGCCTATCGTGGATCCGCCTCTAGTCTCCGTGATCGTGCCGACCTACAACCGGCCAGACATGTTAATCAATGCAGTTAAGAGCATCCTGGGGCAAACCTTCTCGAATTACGAGATCATCGTCGTCAACGATGGTGGCGAAGACGTCAGCGAGTTACTCGAGCCAAGCGGAAACTGCAAAATTCGCTATTTGCGGCATGATACCAATCGCGGCCTCTCTGCAGCGCGCAACACGGGCATCAGGGCCGCGCGAGGTAAGTACATCGCATATCTGGATGACGACGACCTGTTCTATCCCGATCATCTGGAAGTGCTTGTCAATTTCCTTGAAGCCAACGATTTTCACGTCGCATACACTGACGCGCATCGAGCATATCAGGAGAGGCAAGGTTCTCGGTACATCACAACCAAGAAAGAGGTCCCGTACTCTTTTGATTTTGATTACGAGCGAATATTGAGGGAAAATTTTATACCCGTCCTGTGCGTCATGCATAGAAGAACTTGCCTCGACACTGTGGGTTTCTTCGACGAAACGCTCCGATCCCTTGAGGATTGGGACCTCTGGATGCGAATGTCACGCAATTTCCATTTCGCGCACATTCCCCTCGTGACCTGTTCCGTATCGTGGCGCGAAGATGGTTCTACGATGACTTCGGGACGGCAGCAGGAAATGAGAGAGGCGCATTCGATCGTTTCCGAACGAGGCAGGAAGTATCAAAGCGCAGGCAAAATATATCCGGAGATACCGAAAGCAACGCCGTTGGTCAATACAAGCCCGGCCGCCGATGCACACGCGGGAATTTTGAAAATCTTCGTCTCTTCGGGTAAGCGCGCCGAAGCGATATTCGCCCTAGGGAAACTCTTGGAATCCTTCCCCGATTACGCTCCCGCGCACAATGACCTGGGCGTTCTCTACGGCGAGGAGGGGAAACTCGACAAGGCCCTGGCCGCATACGAGAAGGCCGTTTCCCTTGATCCTGCAAGCGCCACCTTCAAAAAGAACCTGGCCGATTTCCTCTACGTCGCGATGAAGCGGCCGGAGGAGGCCGCCCACCACTACGAACGGGTGTTAGAGCTCGATCCGCGAGACATGGAGACCCTGCTCATCCTCGGAAACCTCCGGGTGGATGGCCAAGACTTTTCCGGGGCGCGTGAATGTTACCTGCGGGCCCTGGAAATCGATCCGGCGAACGACCTGGCGGGCAAGATGTTCGACGCCCTCGAGGCCAGGGCCGAGGACCCTGGGCAGCGCAACTCGGACACCCTCCTCCGCGAGGCCCGCTGCCTGGCGCGAAGAGGCCGTTCGGAGCAAGCCGTTCAGCTGCTCGAAGCGCTGCTGTCGGTCTGCCCGGACCACGCAGCGGCCCACAACGATCTGGGGAACCTGTATTGCCTCCTGCAGACGCCTGATGAGGCCCTCAGTCACCTCGAACGCGCCGTCACACTCGCCCCTGATACTATCGATTTCGTCCGCGACTTGGCCGATTTTCATCTTGCTGAACGAGGGGACGTCGAGGGTGCGCTTTCTCTCTACAACAAGGCCCTGACCATCAAGCCAGACGATATCGAAACGCTGCTCCGGATCGGCAACGTCTGTGCCGCAGTTCAGCAGTTTGATCACGCACGGTTTTTCTACAGCAAGGTCTTGTCCATCGAGGCTGGAAATTCCCAGGCTGAAGAGAACCTTGCAGTCCTGCAGCGCATGGCAGATGAGCGGACATCGACCCCCGATACCGACGCCGGCACAGCAGGTGGATCACTTCGAATCGAGGCCCCGCGATTCTACGCGAAGGCAGCGAATGATGCGGAAAACAGCATAAGATCTGCTTCTCAACTTAAGACTTCTCGCACGGGGGAATGCGGCCAAGCGGATATATTGAATCAAAAAAGCGTGGACCGAGTTGACGCATTAATTTCTTCCCGGATGGAAACGATAAACTCGAAATGCAGGATCAAAAAAGGTCTTCAATATTGTGTCAACTCGCCGGAGAGCTCATACGACATTCTGATCCCGATTTTCAATGCCTTCGAGCATCTTCAGCGATGCATCGATAGTGTCATTCGACACACTCCAGGCAATCATACCATCTACCTGCTTGACGACTGCAGCACGGATACTCGCGTTGTCCCCCTGTTACGATCATTTGAAAAGGCAGACTCGCGGATTCGCGTCATCGAATCCACCACAAACAGGGGCTTCGTCTGTAACGTCAATCGCGGTTTCGAAATGTCAGAAAACGACGTCGTTATTCTTAACTCAGACACTGAGGTTACTTCGGGTTGGCTCGACAGGATGCATAGATGCCTCCACAGCCATCCAGACATCGGCATTGTCTGTCCGCTCTCGAACAATGCAACGATTCTCTCCGTGCCCGTCATGAACAACTGCAACAGCCTGCCGGAAGGAATGAGCCCTAACGACTTCGCCGCTCTTGTCGCCAAGGTCTCCCGGACAGACTACCCGGAAATTCCGACCGGCGTGGGATTCTGCATGCTGATCTCCCGCGATACGCTGAAACGCACCGGATTCTTTGATCCTGCTTTCGGTCTCGGTTATGGAGAGGAAAACGATCTTTGCATGAAAGCCCGGGCCGCCGGAAAAAAGATCGTCTGCTGCGATGATGCCTATGTGCAGCACTACGGTGAAGCATCCTTTTGTCGCATCGACCGCATCGATGATAAGCGCAAACGAAATGAGATATTACTCAATGAAAAATGGCCTCACTACAGGAAAGAAATATATACGTTCTGCTGCGTCAATCCTCTAAGGGAGGTTCAGGAACGGATTCTCGCGGCTATCAGGGATCATGAAAATCCTGTTTTGCCGGAAGTGCTACATGTCATCCACAATTTCGACGCTCCCGGAGGTACCGAGCTTCACACGAGAAACATTATTGACGGGCTCGCCGAGCGGTTGCGCAGTACTGTCATTTACCCGGCACCCCTCCCCGATCAGTGGGTCGATCTAGCAGCAAACGAAGTAAACGGATATTTGCGCGTCCTGAAACTGAGAAAGGAGTCCATCGCAGTAAATGATTCTTTCGTCGAACTGTACGGAGATTTAACAAACACTTTCGTGGAAACCGTCTTTGCAAACGTCCTGCGAGGCGGCCGTTATTCAATCGTTCACTTCCAGCATCTCGGCGGATGGAGTTCCCTGCTGCTGCCGCTCATCGCAAAAGATCAAGGCTGCAAGGTCGTGATATCGCTTCACGATTACTACCTGCTCTGCCCCGAATATAATCTGATTCTCCCTGATTTGAGGCGCTGCGGGAAAAACATGCCGGATGCTGAAGATGCCGAGTGTCTGTATTGTCTTGGCACAAAGCGAAAATATCACGGAGCCGGCAAGCCTTCTCTGTTGCAGGATTATCTGGTCCACAGAAAGCTCATTGTCAAACGGGTATTCGAAGCAGCGGACATGCTGATCGCACCGTCCGACTTCGTGCGCGACCGCTTCATCCAAGCTTACAAAGAGGAAATCAAAGACAAGATCGTCACGGTTCCCCATGGAATAGAGCACCTGGACAAAAGCAAGCGGTCAAAACGGGGACACGCCCTTCGGGTTGGCTTTCTCGGGAATGCCAGCGACAGAAAAGGCGTTTTCACTCTCCTGCAGGCTGCAAGGATTCTCAAAGGGAGGCCCATTCAATTCGAAATTTTCGGCGGAGTTCCCCCCTCACTCACGAAAATGGCGTCAGAACTCGGCATCGTCCAGCACGGTTTCTACAATCGGAGCGATCTGCCTCGCCTGCTCGCCAAGACGCACCTGGTCATGATACCGTCCGTTTGGGATGAAACATTCTGCCTGACCGCAAGCGAATCGCAGATGATGGGCATACCTGTTATCGCTTCTGACTGCGGAGCAATCAGCGAGAGAATCGCCGACGGCAAGACCGGGTTTCTCGTTTCCCCGGGAGACGCCAAGGCCCTTGCGGCAAGACTGCTGGAAATTCTGGACAATCCCTCACTGCTCGAAGAGGTAACTGCGAACCTTCGAGACCATCGCCTAAAGACGATGAGGGAAAATGTCGAAGATTATGCCCGGATATACGATCGATTGCTCGGAGTCCCCGCGCGCCGCGATTCTGGGGTTCATCCGCATCCCATGCCGATTCCCTCCGGACGCAATCTTACGTCCATCGTTATCCTTACCTTTAACGAGCTGGAGTACACGAAGCGCTGCGTCGAGAGCATCCGCAGGCACACGCCGGAGCCGCATGAGATCATCTTCGTCGACAACGGGTCGAAGGACGGAACCGTCCAATGGCTGAGAGAGCTCGTCAAGCAGAATAGCCACATTAAGCTCATCGAGAACGGCAGGAACCTCGGCTTCGCGAAGGGCTGTAACCAGGGGATCGGGGCCGCTGCAGGCGAGTTCATCCTCTTGCTCAACAACGACACCGTCGCGACGGAGGGGTGGCTCGCGGGGATTCTGGAATGCCTGCATCGCATGCCTGACGCAGGCATCGTCGGGCCGATGACCAACCACATCAGCGGCATCCAGAGAGTGGAGACCGTCGATTACGACTCGATCGACGGGCTCGACGACTACGCACGCTCCTTCAGGCAGAAAAACCGCCGCCGCTGCATCGAGACTAGGCGCCTGGTCGGTTTCTGCATGCTGTTCCGGAAAGACCTGGTCGTCAAGATCGGCCCGCTCGACGAGAGCTTCGGCACAGGGAATTTCGAGGATGACGATTTCTGCGTTCGAGCAGCCCTTGCGGGCTATCGGAATGCGATCGCCGGCGACGTCTTCATCCACCACTTCGGAAGCCGAAGCTTCATCGGAAATTGCATCGATTACGGCACTGCACTGGCGGGAAACCGCAAACTCTACACGGACAAATGGCATGCCCTCGAGCGGAAGGCCGAGGAAGGCGGGAAGATCCGTTCCCTCGTAGCCCGGGAGAAGGCACAGGAACAATTCATGCGCGGTAATGTCCAGGGGGCCGTCGATCTCTGGCTTGTGGCGATCCGTCATCTTCCGGGGGACCATCGGGCCTACCACGAGATGGCCGACGGTCTGATTCGCGCCAAGCGGTTTCGGGATGCCCTCGACGTCCTGAACGCGGTCCCGGCAGGCCCCGCATCGGCCGAACGGCTCGTGCTGGAAGGACGGTGCCGGGAGGGACTGGACGAGCTGGACAAAGCAGAGGAAATGGCCGACAAAGCGCTTTCCGCCCGTGCCGATTGTTCATCGGCACTGAATCTCCGGGGCGTCGTCGCCTTCCGGCGCGGCGCCGCGAACGAGGCGCGATCGTTCTTCGGGAAAGCGGCGGAGGCCGGGCCCTCCTGGGGCGAACCCCTGACGAACCTCGGCGTGCTCGCCTGGGCCGAGGGGCGGCATGAGGAAGCCCTCGAACTCCTGGAAAAGGGTTTCACGCTCACGCCGCGCGATTCGGATCTCGCCGAGCGCTATCACGCCGCGGCGGCAACGCTCGGTCTTCAGGCCCGGGCGGAAAAAGTTTTTCGCGAAGCCCGAGGCCTGTACCCGGCATCCCGAACGATCGCCTTCCTCCTGATCGACCTTTTGATCTCGCAGGAGAAGCACGCAGCCGCGATGGCGGAGATCGAGGCCGCCATGGCCGCCTTCGAGGTTGACGACGGATTCATCGATGCCGCTCTCGAGGTCAGGTGTAAGCTCGGCCCGATGGCAATCGGCGACACGACGCCAAGGCCTGCCCTCACGCTCTGCATGATCGTCAGAAACGAGCAGTCCAATCTTGTCCGCTGCCTCTCGAGCATCAAGGCCGCCGTAGACGAGATCATTGTCGTCGACACGGGCTCGACGGACCGCACGAAGGACTTAGCGGCCGTCTTCGGGGCCCGAGTCTTCGATTTCGCCTGGAACGACGATTTCTCCCGCGCTAGGAATTTCTCCCTCTCCAAGGCCCAGGGCGATTGGATTCTCGTCCTGGATGCCGACGAAACCATCTCCCCCGCGGACCACCGGAGGCTCCGGGACCTCATCCGTAAGAGCCCGAAGAAGATCGGCGGCTACGACCTCGCGACCCGCAACTACGTGATCGAGGCCAATACCGCCGGCTGGACGGCCAACGACGGATCCTACCCCAGCGAAGAGGCCGGGACGGGCTGGTATGCCAACCGCAAGGTGCGGCTCTTCCGCAACGACTCCCGGATCCGCTTCTCGGGGGCCGTTCACGAACTCGTCGAGGCCTCCATGGCGGAAGCGAAAATGAAAATCGCCGTCTGCGACGTGCCCGTCCACCACACGGGCAAGCTCGATCGGGCCCGCGTCACGGAGAAGGGAGAGCGCTACTTCGAGCTGGGGATGAAGAAAATCGAGGAGACGGGGGGGACCCCCCGGTCGGTTCTCGAACTGGCCGTCCAGGCCGGCGAGCTCGGCCGCTGGGACGACGCCGTCGATCTCTGGCGGCGATTCCTTCGCGGCAAGCCCGGTCATGAGGTCAACCGGGCATACGTGAACCTCATCAACGCCTGCCTGAACGCGGACCGGTTCGACGAGGCGCTCGCGGAAGCCCGCAAGGCGGAGACGCTTGCGAACGGCACGAGGGAACTTGCCCTGAACTGCGCCGCCGCCGAGTTCTTCGCGGGAGACCTCCGGAAGGCCGCCTCGATGGCACAGAGGCTGTTGCAGAAGCACACGGACTACCCGCCGGCGCTGGGGCTTCTGGCAATGTCCCTCTGCCTGACCGGCCAGGAGGAACGGAGCCTGGCGTGCATGCAGCGACTGCAGCAGCAGGGACTCGACACCCGGTCCCAGCTGTTGCCCGCCGTCGCAAAGCTCAGGGCCGCGGGGAAGGACGAGCAAGCCGATCGCCTGCAGGACCTAATCGAGCGGCACTATCCTGGAGAGAAGGGATGTTCCGGCCCGGCATACGGGCCCCGGCAGGGCGACAGCCCTCCGCCCTTGGCGTGACGAATCCGGGTCAGCGCATACGACCCCGTTCCGTCGACGCCTGACAGCGTGTGGCGGACACGCCCTACCGCGCACCGATTCGAAAATCATACCAAGGGAAGTGAAAGGAAAGGCGGCCCGATGGATCTCGGGCCGCCCCTGTTTTTTTCTCGCCTTCGTGCGATGCGCCTCAGTCGTCGAGACCCCCTTCGGGGGATCCCCGCAGGCCGGCTGCGAGATTGAGATTGATGTTGATGAGGGCATTGAGCTTGGCGGGGTTCGGGTAGGCCATGACCTCGAAGATGCGCCGGTCGATGAAGCGGCTCAGGGTCAGGATCTTCTGCCTCAGCTCCACGGGCATCGGGTGGTCCTTCCGGGTGATCTCGGCCTGGAAGATGCTCCAGATGAGCTGGTTGTAGCGCAGCGCCTCGTCCAGCATGCCGTTGCTGCCGCCGCGGGTCCAGTTCTCCTGGCAGTCGCGGAGCATCAGCGCGCCCTTCGTGAGGACCGACGCCTCCACCTCGCGGTCCGACATGACCATCCTATGGGTGTTCCGGTAGGCCTGAACCTGAGTCTGCATGTTGAATCAACCTCTCCTCTTCGGTGATGAGTTTCCGCGTCAGCTTGAGGGCCTCGTAGTAGCGCCCCCCCACGATGCGTTCGTTGATGGCGTCGACGAGATCGAGCAGGCTGGGCGCCGCCCGGACGATGTCGCGGACCAGGGCCCAATAGGTGTCCTGGTGCTCTTCGAGATTGCCGCCCTCCACGTACATGAGCTGGATGAGGAAGTAGACACGCTTGCAGGGGGTGTCGGCCTCCTCGAGGCTCATGATGTTCTTCCCCCGGAGAATCGGGACGTTGTTCTCGAGGATCCACTCCGCGCGGGTATCGCCGTTCTGGATGACGGCGCCCCCCAGGATGAACCGCTCGCGCGGCTTCAGCTCGATTCTCAGGGCCATGGGATCACTTGAGCAGGGCGACCAGCTCCGAGCGCATGGACGTAATGCTCCCCAGCGACTCGAGGGCCAGCGACTGCTTGAGTTGGATGCTCGTGACCTGCGCGGCCGCCTCGTTGACGTCGGCGGCCTCCAGCTTTTCCGCGTAGGCCTTGTGGAAGCCGGCGGCCTCCGCATTGGACGACTTCGCCCGGGCGACGGCGGCCGCGTCGCTGCCGAGGGCGTCCCTGCGCTGCCGCAGTACGGCCTTGGCGTTCTCGAGATTGGCCGCGATGTCGTCGAGCTTCTGCCGGCTCAGGGGGCCTCCCGCCTGCCCGTCCTCGGTCAGGTCCGCCTCGGTGAGCTCTGGAATGTTGAGCCCCGTGGGCCCCGTGTGGACTTCCTGCCTGCGGATTGTCTTGACGTCGCCCTGCTCGTTGACGATGACCGGCCAGGAGTCGGGCACGTCGTTCGAGGCGGGGTCGGCCATGATCGCCTGCCCCAGGTCGTCCCTCGGCGGGACCGTCAGCTGGTCGATGAGCTGCCGGATCCCGTTGAAGCTCCGGAGCATCTTGATCCGCTCCTCCGCATTGTCCCCCTCCGGGTATGGCGGGAAGAGCTTGACGATCTCGATCATCTGGTCGAGGTGCTCCTCGATGGCGGCCATGGCCTGGTCGGCTCCGCGGATGCTGATGGCGACGGACTCGAGGCCGGCGTTGACGGCCTGCAGGTGCCCGTCGACCGAACGCGCCTTCTGGGTGAATGCCCAGCGGGCCGGATCGTCGGCGGCGGCGTTGATCTTTCTGCCCGTCGCGATCCGCCTCGTCGCCGCGTCCATCGACGCCTTCGCCTGCTCCGCCCCGATCAGGGCCCGGTCGATCGCTGTTCGGATTCCGTCCATAACGTTCCCTCCTGCACGGCAGGCATGGGGAGGGGCGCGGGTCCCCTCCCCATGCCGCGCCTATGCGAGAGTTGTGTCCTGCATGGGGGCCTCTTTCGACGGGAGATAGGCGCTCCCGCTCAGGTCCCCGCTGCTAAAACAACCTCAGGACCGACTGTGCCGCCTGGGCCGAGAGGCTGAGTGCCGTCGTGCCCAGGGACTGCCGGACCTGGAGCATGAGCATGTTGGCCCCCTCCTCGTTCGTGTCGGCCGCCGTGAGGTTTGTGGCGCCCTCCGTGAGTACGTTGATCATCCCTTGCGTGAAGGAGTTCCGCGTGGTGATGATGTTGAGGTTGGAGGACAGGGTCTTGGCCTGGGACCGCAGCGTGGTCAGAGCCGCATCGAGGTCGGTGACGGCCGCGTTGATGTCCGTATCGGCAGCCCAGTTGTTATCCGCTGCGCCGATGGCAAGGCCGGAGGTCGAGGCATCGAAGCCCGAGATCGACAGCGTGTTGCTGCCGTCCTCGTTGAACTTGACCTCAAGGTCGCCGTCGTCCAGGAGGTTCGTGCCCTTGTAGCCGGAGTCCTCGGCCAGCTGGTCGATCTGCGTCCGGATCGCGTCGAACTGGGTCGCCAGCGTGGCGCGCTCCGTGGTTCCCGCCGAGAGGGCCGACTGGGCAATACCCTTGGCGCTCGCGATCAGGTCCGTGATGGCCTTGATCCCCTCGTTGGCCGATTTGACCGTCTGGATGGCCTCGTTCATGCCGTCCTTGCGGACGCTCAGGTCCTCGGCGCGGTCCATGTGGGACTTGGCCACGAAGTAGTTGGTCGCGTTGTCCAGGGGGCTGTTCACCCGCTTGCCGGTGGCGAGACGTTCCTGCGTGCGGTTGAGAAGCTCGACGGTGCTCTGGAGGCTGACGAGGTTGCTCCGCATGCCGGAGGTCAAAGAGATGTCGCTGATAGCCATGAATCAAGTCTCCTTTTCTGGGTGTTGTGGCCGGCATTCTTGCCGGCGGGTCCGAAAGAGCGTCGCGTTCCGTGATTTGGGCTGCCTGCCCGGTCTGCGGCTCTCGCCGCCCTGTTGCTTTACCTCCTTTCCGGATGTCAAAGCCCTTTCACCGGTACCTATCGGACCCTTGCCCGGAAAACTTGAGCGCTTGCATTACAGATACTCCAGGATCGACATCCTGCCGATCTGGACCGACATGGCGTAGGAGGCCTGCAGGGCGGTCTCCTTCATCTTGAACTCGACGACGAGCCGCTCGAGGTCGACATCCTCCGTCGCGGACACGAGACCCGCGATCTTGTCGTCGAGCACCTGGTAGTTCTCCTTCGAGATCTGGAGGCTGCTGCGCCGGGCCCCGCTCTCGGCCACGTACTGCCGGATCGTGTCCTGGGCCGTGGTCAGGCGGTCGACCTGGGCGATGACGCCCTCGCGGTCCCCCTGCTCGAGGGCCGTCTTCAGGGACTCCAGCGCGGCAAAGAGGTCCACGGCGCCCCGGCCCCTGTCCGTGAAGGCCTCCTCCCCGGTGACGTTGTAGACCATGCGGCTGCCGCGGCCCGTGGCGACGGAGAGGTCCTCGCCGTTGCCGCCGTAGACGCCCGGGGCGAAGGCGTTGAGGTAGAACAGGTCGTTTTCCGCGAACCCGTCGGCGGGCCCCGAGGCCGTGAACCTGAGCACCTGTTCGTGCCCCGCCGAATCGTCCACGGTGATCGTGTCGCCCCATGAAGCCGTCTGCACGGCGCCCCAGGTCTTCCCGCCGTCCGTAGAGATGCGGTAATCGGCCTCCCCGACGGCGCCGCCGCCGTTGAGGAACTGCACGACGTAGGTGCGGTTGCTCTCCCCGCCGTAGGTCCCGCTCGACGCGTCGAGCGCCACGGTGCCCGCGAAGACGTTGTTCGCCGCGGCCTGCGGCGATTCCACGCGGGCATCCGTGGTCCGGCCGCCCGCGTAGGCGTTCACATAGAAGAGGTCGCCCGCCGTGAGGTCCGTCGTGCCGTCGTCACCGAACCGGACCGTCAGGCCGTCGCCGAGGCTGACGATCCCCGATGCGGGCACGGCGGCCGCGGCGCCCCACGTGGCCCCGCCGTCGTCGGACACTTCATAGGTGGCCGTGCCGGGCGCCCCGCCCGAGGCGATCCGCACGGTGTAGGTCTTGTCCGCCGGCCCCGTGTAGGTCCCGCCGGAGAAGACGGAGCCGTCGAAGCCGTTGGCCGAATGGGCCACGGGCAGGATGATGCGCCCGAAGGGGGCCCGGTCCGTCCGGGACCCCGCGAAGAGCCAGCGGTCGCCGAACTTCGAATTGGCCAGCGAGAGGATCTCCTCGAGGAGCGACCCCACGTTCTGGGCGAGGACCTGGCGGGTCTGCGCGGACTGGTCGTTGATCCCCGCCTCGCGGGCCTGGCCGATGAGGTCGCTGATGTTCTCGAGCTTCGTCTCGCTCAGCTGCAGCCACGCGTCGGCATTCTCGATGTTGCGCCCGTACTGGGCGATGGCGTCGCGCACGCCCCGGAAATCGAGCACGCGCGTCGCCCCCACGGGGTCGTCCGAGGGCCGGTTGATCTTCTTCTGGGACGCCATCCGCTCCATGAGCGTGCTGTAGTTGCCCTGCGCCCGCCCCAGGCTGGCGATGAGCGACCCGTACCGCATGTTTTCCGTGATTCGCATCCGTACCCCCTTTTCAGCCGCCGCTTACCCCATCTCCAGGAGCGTCTTGAGGAGCTCGTCGGCCGCCTGGGCGAGCTTGGCCGCCGCAGCGTAGCCCATCTGGTACTTGATGAGGTTCATCATCTCCTCGTCGATGGAGACGCCCGAGGTCTGCTCCCAGGCGTTCTCCATCTGGGTCATGACACTCGTTTCGTGCGCGTCCCTTCGCGCGGCCTCGGTCACGTCCTGGCCGATCTGCCCCACCAGCGAGGCGTAGAACTCCCCCAGGGTGGCGACGCCGCCCAGGAGGATCTCTTCACGGATGCCGGCGATCGCCCGGGCGTTGTCCCCGTCGGCATGCACGGTCGCCGACGCGGCGATCCGGTTCGGGTCGCCCAGGACGGCCGCCGATACCCGCATGTCCCGGGCCCCCGTGGCGCCGAGGGGATCGAAGAAGGTCCCCCCCGCGTTGCGGTACCCGTCGTATCCCGAGGCGTGCAGGGCGTTGACGGCGTCGACCATCGCGCCGGCAAGGCTGTCGAGCGCGTCCAGGTAGCCCGGCGCGGTCGTGTCCCGCATGCCGATGAGGCCCGCGAGCTTCCCGCCGCCGATGGCGCCGTTGATGGGCGCCGTCGGGCTGTCGGCGTAGACGACATCGTAGTAGCCGTCGCTCCGGACCTGGACGCCCAGCTGCCACGAGGCGATCCCCTGGACGAGGGACCGGCCGTCGGAGGTCAGGACGTTGACGGCCCCGCCCGTCTCCTCCACGTACTGGATATCGATGAGCCCGGCCGCTTTCTTGAGCAGCGCCGAGCG
>Ga0116186_1001230_pt1 | contig 26543 bp, 16 predicted proteins | sample AD_JPNNA4_MetaG_FD_89806 | JGI IMG/M metagenome (GOLD analysis project Ga0116186, IMG submission 89806) | Active sludge microbial communities of municipal wastewater-treating anaerobic digesters from Japan - AD_JPNNA4_MetaG | ecosystem: Engineered > Bioreactor > Anaerobic > Digestate | place...
GATGCTATAGAAAAATGGTACGAATTAAAACCAGAAATTTTTAAAGACAATCCATTGCAGTTTAAAAATAAAGTTTTATCTTTGCAATTAAGTTATCATAAACAACCTTGTGAAACTTGACAGATATTGACTTTTGTATTTGCACATTTTTTTGTAAAACTAAGAATAGAGAAAAAACAAACATTGCTAGAAAACCAGATGCTTTCGTATAGGGTACATGCTCTTTCAAATCAAATTAATCCTCATTTTATTTTTAATATATTAAATTCAATACAATACAACGTAAATCAACATGATTATTTAACGGCAAATAAGTTTATCAACAGTTTTTCGAAATTACTTCGGATGATTTTAGATAATTCTCAACATCAAATGATTAGTTTACTCGTAGAGATAGAGTCGTTAAAATTATACCTTGACTTAGAGCAAATGAGGTTAAAAAATAGATTTACCTACAAAATAATTAAAAAAACAGATGTTGATCCATTGAAATTTATGCTACCGCCATTACTACTTCAGCCTTTTGTAGAAAATTCAATTTGGCATGGAATTATGAACATGGAAGAAGAGCAAATGGGAGTTATAGAAATATTATTAACCGAATACCAGCATTTTTTAGTCTGTGAAATTATTGATAATGGTATTGGATACCAAAAACTTCAATCGTCAAATAAACAGATATCTCATGGTTTGTATATCACTCAAAAAAGAATCGACACGTATAATCAGCTTTATAAAACTAACATAAAAGTCGAAATATCAAATCTTGAGAATCATGCGATTTTTAAATCGGGAACCATAGTTAAGTTGATTTTACCTAAGATGGACAAATTTGGTAAGACAATCATCAACAAGTAATCGTTGTTAGCTAATCTTTTACAAAGATATCGAAAAATGCTTTATATTTGCTGTTTTAAATTATTGCAATGCTGCGTTTTCGATTGATATTGATTTTGTTGACTGTTAATAGTCTTTTATTGGCACAAATTAGTTTGATAAAATCAATCGAATTACCCAAATCTATCATACAGGCAGTTTATCAGCCAAATGGAAACAACTTTGCCGTAGTGCATGCCAATAAGCAAATTCATATTTTTGATGCAAAAACATTTGAATTAAAAACAATACTTGATGACAAGGGCGAAGGAGATATTTCCATTGCATACAGTCCCGATGGAAATTATTTATTGGCAAGTTCATGGGATAAAACTATTAAATTATGGGATTTATCTAAAGGGATGATAATTAGAAGATATTTTGGACATGAACAAGCAAGTCGTTCTGTTTCCTTTAATCCGCAAGGGAATATGATAGCTAGTGCAGGTTGGGATATGGCTATTCATTTTTGGTATGTGCCAACTGCTATTAACCTCAAAAACTTAAACGGACATACTCAATGTGTACGTTCCATTGCTTTTAGTTCGGATGGGAATAAAATAGCAACCGGAGGTTATGATCAATTACTGAAATTATGGGATATAGCTTCGGGTAAAGAACTTTTTAGCGTTAAAACTTCATCGTTCCCCATCGAAGTAGTGGTTTTTAGTCCGGATGGGAATTTTATCGCTACAGCCGGTTTAGAAAATAACATAAAACTTTGGGATGCTAAAAAAGGTTCTTTGGTTAGGGTCTTTAAAGGGCATACCGATGCCGTATATGCATTAGCTTTCAGCCCAGATGGCAAATACCTTGCCAGTGGAGGTAACGATAATATTATTAGGATTTGGGAGGTAGAAAGTGGAAATACGCTTTTTCAGTTGAAGGGTCATAGTCAGGGAATAAGAACCCTTGCATTTAGTCCGGATGGAAAGCAGTTGTTGAGCGGAGCAGTCGATAAACTTATTAAAATATGGAATACTACTTCCTTACATATTGTGCCACTATTAGTTGAAAAACCTTCGGTCTTATATAACAATCCGACTCAGATTAATATCAATGTTCCAAGCCAAAATCCATATGTTTCTACGAAAAGAATACTTCCGGTAAGCTTTGAAATTAAGAACAACGATTATAATATTGTTCATCTTTTTCTTAATAAAAACGAATATACCAGGCTCATTAACAATAATAAAGAGATTGTAAAACCATTGTCAGTAAAGGTGAATTACAATAAAAATATTGAAATCAATTACGAAATTTACCTCGATTACGACCAAAGCGAAATACAATTGGCTGCCTTTAAACCAAATTCTGAAGATTTTGTTATTTCTCCGGAATTGATTGTTTCGTATTTTGATTTAGAAAGTTTTAAAAGCAAAACCAAGTTAAATATTTTAAACGTTTCGGTTCAAAAATATGCTGAGAAAAAATGGAACAATGATTTACCTAAAGATAATGCCAATAAGCTTTTAAGTTTATTTAAAATGCAGGAAGATAAGTTGTTTAAAACCGTTAATGTGCGAAATTTTAATAATAGTGAAATTTACCCTGATTACATCCAACATTATTTCGATTCGTTAGCTGTAAAATACAGCTATAACGATGTTTTTCTGATGATTTTAAATGGTATGATTGTTAAAGAAACCGAAACACAAAAATATTATTTTGTTACACCCAATGCTTCTCTCAAGGATTTTGAACAAAACTTATTGCCACTCGATGTTATTATTAAAACGATTTTAAAAACCAAAGCTACTGCAGGCTTATTTATCAATTTATCCATCAAGTCCGATAAGTTGCCTCCTCAATACCAATTTGTTGATGATGAGCAACTTAATCAATATATGGACAAGCAACTAACTTCACGTAAGGGGATTTTTTATTTAAGCATAAACAATCCGCAGGCATTGTCCATGTTCGACATTTTAGCCAATGCTCTTCACCCGAATAATGATGTTGATAAAAACGGAATAGTAGATTTAAATGAAGTAAGCGGTTTTTTAAATCATATTGTAAAAATACAAGTTTTTTATCGACCTAATTTTATACCTTTGTATGTGAAATAGACGAAAATGTTTTTAATAAAGAAATATTTCTGTGTTTTAGACGATAATTTTATTATAAAAAATATCTCACCCGAATTGGCCGTGATTTTAGGATACGAAAATTCCGAAGAGATATTAAACAGGCATCTGGCCATTATTTTTCCTAAATATTTTTTATTTTTAAACCATGGAACAGATTTTAAAAATAGCAAAACAACCGCATTGTTTTTGTCAAAAAGTGGGGAAAGTGTTCCGGTTTTTATTAAATTATTCAAAAAGGAGAGTGGGATTCATTTAAAAGTTAAAATTAAAAAAAGCCAGGCCTTAGAAGTTTTGGCTAATTATCAAACTTTTTTTAATAATATAAATCAAGCAGCTACATTTGGCATTATCATTTTTAACGATAAAGGTTATGTTGTCCACGTAAACGATGCCATATGCAGAATGTACGGATACTCGTTTCACGAAATTATAGGATTGCATGGTACGGCATTCATTCACCCCAAAATTCATAATGAATTTTATCGGTTAATTAATGATGTTAAAAGTGGCGAGGAATTTAGCGTAAAGTCATTAGAAATAAGAAAAGATGGTTCAATATTTAATAGTTTTGTTGAAGGAAAGGCTGTTTATACAAAATTCGGCAAATTTCTTACAGCACTTGTTTTTGATGTAACCGATACGGTTGAGAAAGAAGAGGAATTAAAATTTCAAAAAGCAATTTTTAAGAACGTGTTTGATTTATCACCGGTTGGATACTTTATCTACGATGAAAATTTAATTGTAACAGAATCAAATAAAGCATTTTTAGAGCAATTAGAAATAAGAAGAGAAGATTTTATAGGCTTTGATATTAATAGAATTACAAACAAAGCTCCATTTAATTTGATAAAAAAATCATTATCGGGCGAGAAAAGTTTTTATGATGGCTATTATACCTCTTTATTATCAGGTAAAACAATTTATTCAAAAGCATTATTCATACCAATTAAATACAAAGATAAAAATTGGGGTATTGGAATTTCGTTAGACTTAACGAAAGAAAAACAAATTGAAAATGATTTAATCCAAAAAAAGCAATTTTACGAATCACTTATAAATACGGCATTAACTGGGATAGGTATAACCGATGTGAACGAAAATTTTATTTTGGTAAATCCGGCTTTTGCTCATATGTTGGGTTATACGGTTGACGAAATGATGAATACACCGTTGTCAAATTATACTACTCCACGCCAAATGGCTTTATTTAAAAAGCAAACCGAAATCAGAAAACAGGGAAATCCAAGTGTTTATGAGGCTTCGCTTGTAAATAAAAATGGCAATTTAATGCATGTGCTTATTCATGCTTCACCAATAAAAAACGATACAGGAGAAGTAATTGGAACATTGGGAATTGTTATTGATTTAACGTATCAGGATTTTTTAACCAAGCAGATTACTACACTGACAGAAAAAAATGAAAGTCTATTAAAAGAAGTTCAGGAACAATTGCAAAGTGTATTCAGTCATTTAAAAATGACGGTACCCATGTTGCTCGAAATTTCCCATGCTGTTTTTGATAAAAAAATAACGGACGAGCAAAAGCAGACTTTAATAGATAGCTTAGATAAATATTTATTTATCTTATCAAATACATATCAGCAAGTAGAAATATTATATCAATGCCAAAAAGCAAATTATAAAATCAGAAACAAGAAAAGGTCGTTATCGGAATTTAATTATAATTTACAAACCTTTTTTAAGCAAAAATCTGAGCAAAAACACACAATCAGCAGCATTTATTTTGAGAAACAAGATGGCGATAAACTGATTGAAATAGCAGAAGATGCGATTTTCAAAGCTTTTGAATTTATAATTAATAACATCATCATTAGACACAATACTCACTATATTTATGTAACTCAATTAATTGAAAACAATAAAATTAGCTTTGTGATTAAAGCAAAAGCTATGGAAAGTAACGATTTTGTAGTATTAAGATATTTTAATCCAACTACATTATGCTTTCAAGTATCTTCTAAACTTGTGAAGTTACAAAAAGGAACCATGGAATGTATAGATGATAAAGTGTTGGTAGAAATACCCTTAGTGTTTTCCTTGCCCGAATCAAACAAAGAAATTCCCAAGTTTGACTATAAAAATATTTACACAACTAAAATCTGGTCAAACTTTTCATTGATGATTATTTCTGAAAACATCACGTTAAAAACACTAACAGAACAATTATTATCGCCAACTGAAATCAAGATGGTTATTGCACCTTGTGGTTCAGCATTCATCCCGTTTATAATGCATGCAAATTATACAGATATAATAATGATTGACGATAATCTTGCCAATAAAGACGGAATAGATTATCAATCATTGTGTCAACGATTTTTACCCAATGTGCCAATTGTTGGTGTTGTTCAAGGTAACCAAATTTTAGAAAATTCGTATGATGGTGTGATTCTTCAGGACAAAAATTTTCAAGAAGAATTATTTATGAATTTATCAAAATTTTTGGAGTATGGAAAACCAAATTAACGATTTAATATACGAAAATCATCGTTTAAAAGAGGAAATTGAGCGTTTACGAAAATATATTAGTTTGCCGGGCTATGAAAAGAGAGCATTAATTGAAATTTATTCTAAATTTGCTGAGCGAAGCTTAAGCCCGATTTTGCTTAGTGACGAATTGGAAAATATTATTTACGCTAACGAAGCATTTTGCCGATTATTAAATGTTACAAAAGAGGAAACGAACGGAAAAAATTTAAGACAATTTACCGACCGCGAAGAATTTTCGACGTATCAGGTGAATACTCAGCTGCGTAAAAAGGGTATTGCAAGCTTGTTCCAAAGTATTTTGATAGATAATAACGGAAATAAAATTCCGGTTCAAATTTCGGCATCTCCATTATTGAGTGATGAAGGGAAGCTTATATGTATAGTCGGAGTGATTACAGATTTAAGAATGTTTATCAAAAACTTAGAGGAAATAAATAAGTTAAATTTATAACGATGCGTTTACGCTTACTTTGTTTAATTTTATTTGGTTTGCATAGTTGTATCTCTTACACTCAAAGATATGCTTTAGTAATTCATGGAGGTGCGGGTAATATTACACCATCCAATTTAAAAAATCCCCAAGCCTATTCCGATGCCTTAGATAGTGCATTAAATATTGGTTCAGATATATTGAAAAGAGGTGGAAGCAGTTTAGATGCAGTGGAACAAGTAATTCGGTTTTTTGAGGATAATCCCTTGTTTAATGCGGGAAGGGGTGCTGTACTAACCGAAAATGGAAAGGCAGAATTAGATGCCTCAATTATGGACGGTAAAAGCTTATTGGCTGGAGCAGTGGCAGGGGTAACGACAATTAAAAATCCGATTTCTGCTGCACGTAAAGTGATGGAAAAAACACCGCATGTATTATTAATGGGGGAGGGAGCTGCTGTATTTGCAAAAGAACAGCAATTGGAATTGGTTCCTAATGAATATTTTATTACACCCGAAAGTAAAGAACGATTTGAAAAAGCAAAATCGATGGATAAACACGGAACCGTTGGTTGTGTTGCTTTAGATATGAATGGAAATCTGGCAGCCGGAACTTCAACAGGAGGTATGATGCTCAAAAAGTATGGCAGAGTGGGTGATTCACCCATCATTGGAGCAGGAACTTATGCCAATAATCAGACGTGCGCTGTATCATGTACCGGACACGGCGAGTATTTTATACGAAATGCCGTAGCTTTTCATGTTCATGCACTGATGCTTTACAAAAAACTTACGTTGAGGCAATCGCTTCAATTTGTCGTGGACTCTGTACTTACACCTCAGAACGGGACAGGAGGACTTATTGCTGTGGATAAAAAGGGCAATGTTGCTTGGTATTTTAATACAGCCGGTATGTTTAGAGCTTCAATGGACAGTAATGGAATTAAAAAAATAGAAATGTATTCGAAATGAGTTTATTAATTCCTTCTAAAAACAAAGAAAAGCAAACTTTTAAGAAATTTAATTCTCCAAAGATTCTAAAATGGTGGCACAAGCTCTTGTTTCTAAGTCCAATTCTTTTGATTCTTTTTATTTATAAAGGAGTAGAGTGGTATAACGAGTATCAATTAACTAATAACAGCGAAGAAACGTGGGCTACCGTTACGCGCGTATCATTGGGAGGCATAAGAGATGAATTTGATTCTGATAATATTGAATTTCAGTATGTTGTTGAAGGTGAAACTTATTTTGGATATGGGTCTGAAAGGGTAAATGAGCATTTTGTCTTTAATAAGTACGATTTACCAATTTTTCCAAATCATAGGTATCGGTTGAAATATGTAAAAAATAAGCCCACCATTTATAAAATAAAATTTGAACAACCCGATATCAAAACCATCCTTTCGTATTTAAACGATGTTTCGCAAATTATTATAAATAAAGAAAAAATTAACCATAACATAGCTTATTGTATAGCCCGCAATGTTTTTAAAAAATTTGGTTTTGACGGGTTGGCACAATTCTATTTTCATGATGCTTATATGGTTGATAATTTTAAACACAATTCGTCTTCGTTTCATTCATTTTGGACTTCTGCCAAGGTGCAGGAGATAAAAAAACATTGTGAAAAAAAATAATTCACAATTGCTAAAAAGATTACACACTTTTTCAAAAATAGCTGTAATTTTGAAAAAAAAATGCCTGTAAAAATTCTCTCGGCATCGGCTGGAAGTGGTAAAACATACAATTTGGCTATGTTTTATGTACGGTTGGCAATGGAAAAGGTTGATAATTATGAAAAAATATTAGCCATTACCTTTACCAATGCTGCTGTTAACGAGATGAAAAACAGAATTTTAAATTATTTATTTGAATTATCGAAAGGTAATGGCATTAACGATTATCGAACGTATGCAGCCGTTAATCAAAATGAAGATGACAAACATATTATTCAAAAAGCAAGTGAGGTTTTAAATCGTATTGTGCATCATTATTACAATTTCTCGGTTTCTACGATTGATAGTTTTTTGCAACGTTTGTTTAAAGGAGCTTTGTATGAAATCGGTATCCGTACAAATTATGAGCTAATTGTTAATAATGAAGAAGTAATTGAGCAAGCAGTGAACGATTTTTTGCTGAATTTAGATGAGCATCAAACAGCATTTAAATGGTTGGTTAAATTTATTAAAAATAATGCGAAGGATAATAAATCGTTTTCATACAGTAAACAACTGATTGAACTTACAAAAGAAATTAATAAGGAATTTTTTTATCCGTTCGAAAAAGATTTTGCTTCGCTTACAGAGGAAGATTTTGATCAGCTTGAAGAAATTCTAAAAAAACGAATTAATGATTTTATCGAAAAGGCAAAAACATTTAATAAAAGATTTTCAGAATTATGTGAAAAAACAGACTTAACAGAAAATGATTTTTATCATGCAAGCAGTGGGCCGGCAAGCTTTTTAGGTTCTAAATTGTTGAAGTTTATTAATGAAAAATCTTCTATCGGTAGTGCTTTTAAACTTGATAACAAATATTTAAACGAAGCGTTGGATGAAGGGAAGTGGGTTTCAAAAAATATAGAGCAGAAATTTAATCCATACAGAGACGAATTTCAACAACTTTTAACCGAATTTATTGAAAGCTTAAAAACGGATGGAAAGCAATACGAAGACGCACGAGTGATTTTGGAGCAATTATTCAATATTTCTATATTAAATCAGATTGTTAAAAATTTACATGAGTACAAAAAAACAAATAATGTAGTGCTATTGTCCGATATCGGTAAAATGTTACAGGGGTTTATTAGCAACAATTATTTATTTGTTTATGAGAAATTGGGAGTCCGTTACGAATATTTTTTAATTGATGAGTTTCAAGATACATCAAATATTCAATATCAGGTGATTAAGCCTTTAATTGAAAACAGTATTTCAGAAAAAGTTTCTGAAAGTGTATTGTTAGTTGGTGATATTAAACAAGCTATTTATCGTTGGCGAAACGGTGATTGGAAGTTGATGAATAAAACCATACACGAAGATTTTTCTAATAATGTAAATGTTAGTGCATTAGAATATAATTGGCGTTCCTATCCGGTAGTGATTGATTTCAATAATGCCATTTTAAAGCAATTAGTTCAATTTAATGATTTGTATAAGGATTCGGGAATAGATAATTCAGCTTTGCTTACATTAGCTCAGGATATTTACAAAGATGTAGAGCAGAAATTTCCAAATACCAAAAAATTGGACGATGTTAAAGGGTATGTGAAACTTTTTGTAAATAAAAAGAAGAACAATGAGGATGCAGAGCAACAAGACGATAACGTAAACGATAATTTAGTTTGGGTCGTCAACGAGGTTAGTAGTTTGTGGAAAGCCGGATATAAAAATATTGGAATCATAGTTAGAAAAAACAAAGAAGCATCAACCATTTTTGATTTTCTGATGAACAACCTTAGCATTGACGATGATGATTTTAAGGTTATTTCAAAAGAAAGTATTACATATATTAATTCCAATGCAGTAATGTGGGTTGTGTTTACACTTCATTATGTTCAAAATGCCTCTTCTTATGCACATTATATGGCAAACGCTTTTTACGATAAGCTTCAACTACCCGTTGATGTGGAAGAATTTTATTCTTCTTTGTTGGGAAACGCTGCTTTTAAAGCAAAAAATCTTTATTTCAAAGCAGAATTTCTTATAAACAGCTTTTTTAGTAATTTTAATGAAAGAGAAAAAACATTTAGTATCCATTTTTTACAATTACTAAAAAAATATTTAGAAAACAATACGTCTGGTGAAGCAAAGTTTATTCAATGGTTCTTTGAAAAGGGGATCGACGAATCGATTAAAATTAGCGGTGAAAAAGAAGGAGTTCATTTAGTAACGATTCATAAGTCAAAAGGGTTGGAATACGATGCTGTTATTGTTCCTTACGTTAATTGGACAAAAAAGGCGGCTGTAAATTATTTGTGGTTAAATAAAACGGATTGGGTAAAAGAAAGCAATATTCCTGCATTTTTAGTTAAATCGAATAAAAATTTGCTGGCTTCTAATTTCGATAAGCAGTATTTGCTGGAACAAAATAATGAGAAGTTGGATGACATAAACTTACTTTATGTTGCTTTTACTCGTGCTAAAAAAGTGTTGATAGCCGGTATAGAGCAACAGCTTATAGGAAAAGAACTAAGCAAATTAATTGAAACAAATTTTAAGATTGAAAATGTAAATAAAAATATTGATTCGTATAAAACATTTGAAAATGAAAATGTTACGATTTTTGAATTTGGTGAATTAAAGGGAAATGATGTACCGTATGCCGAAATCGAATCGGAACATTATGAAATAAAACCCAACTCGAAACCGCTAAGTTTGAGGCTTGTTGTGAAAGGGAATGAAGAATGGTCATCGCAAAAAAGTATTGCTCATGGGGTACTTATTCATGCCATAATGGAGCAAATTACCGATATTATTAATTGGGAACAGGTCGCTCAAAGAGTGATGATAACTTTTAATGTGGCAGAACCGGACAAAAAGCAAATCAAAGAAAATATAAAAAACATTCTTGCCCGGCACAATCAAATTAAAGATTGGTTTACTAAAGCTGAAAAGATTATTAGCGAGCGAAAGATTTTACATCAGGGAAGAATTTACCGTCCGGACAAAGTTTTTTTGCATAATGATAAGGTGATTTTGGTTGATTTTAAAACGGGTGAAACGAACCTCGAAGCATACAAAGCTCAGGTAATAAGGTATAAATCAATGCTGATGGCACTGAATTATGATAAAATTGAAGCATATTTATTAAATATTGATACAAATGAATTGGTTTTAGTTGATTAAAAATGTAAGCATATGATTAGTTTTTTTTCTTCCATTGCATTGTTGTTAATCGGATACTTCTTGTATTCAAAAGTTATAGAAAAGATTTTCGGTGTTGATAAAGATCGGAAAACACCGGCATATACGAAGCAAGACGGTGTTGATTTTGTGCCATTATCTTGGAGCAAAATCTTTTTAATTCAATTTTTAAATATTGCCGGATTAGGACCTATTTTTGGAGCTATTGCAGGAGCAATGTGGGGCCCTGTTGCTTTTTTCTGGATTGTGTTTGGGAATATTTTAGGAGGAGCTGTTCACGATTTCTTTTCGGGTATGATTTCGGTTAGAAGAAATGGTGAGAGCATTCCGGAAATTATTGGTGCGTATTTAGGATTATCGGTAAAACAGATAATGCGAGTTTTTGTGGTGTTGATGATGATATTGGTAGGTGCTGTTTTTGTTATGGGACCGGCTAAAATATTGGATAGCATGACTTCCGGTGCCATGGGTTTGACTTTTTGGGCTACCATTATATTTATTTATTATATTTTAGCTACGCTACTGCCAATCGATAAAATAATTGGAAATATTTATCCGGTTTTCGGTATAGCATTGTTGTTTATGGCTATTGCTATTTCTTTTGCTATGGTATATAATGGTTTGCCAATTCCCGAAGTCTCGTTTGCCAATATGCACAGCAATCCGGGACAGTTTCCGGTTTATCCGTTATTGTTTATATCAATAGCTTGTGGTGCGATATCCGGTTTCCATTCCACTCAATCTCCGTTAATGGCACGCTGTATAAAAAACGAACGATATGGTAGAAGGGTATTTTATGGGGCTATGGTAGCCGAAGGTATTGTTGCACTTATTTGGGCAGCTGTAGGTATGAGCTTCTGGGGAGGTGTAAAAGAGTTGAATCAGGTAATGGCAGAACATCAAGGAAATGCAGCTTGGGCTGTGAATGAGATTTCATTACAGTTACTGGGTAAGGTAGGAAGTATATTAGCTGTTTTAGGTGTAGTAGCTGCACCAATAACTAGTGGCGATACAGCATTTAGAAGTGCACGATTAATAGTAGCAGATATTTTTAAACTCGACCAAAAACCTATAAAAAACCGTTTAATCATCTCTTTTTTCTTGTTTTTAGGTGGATTTATTTTAACTCAAGTCGATTTTGATATTATCTGGCGGTATATGGCTTGGTCTAATCAAACTTTAGCTACGTTGGTATTGTGGGCAATTACAGTTTATCTGGTTCGTAATAAAAAAATATATTGGATTACGCTTATTCCTGCGATATTTATGACAGCTGTTGTCAGTACATATTTATTTATTGCCCCGGAAGGATTTCATTTTGAGCGTAATTTGAGTTATATTATAGGTTTGTCTATTACAATGTTGGTGTTGGTTATTTTTATGCTAAAGTTTAAGTCAATGAAGCAAAACCCCGAGCAATTATGAAGTCGTTTTTAAGATATACGGCTACGTATCTTATTGAGAAGCATAGATCTGATTTTCAGAACATTGTTGTTTTGATGCCCAATCGGCGATCTTGCTTGTTTTTGGAGCGTGAACTTACATCATTATTATCAGAAACTTCGTGGTTGCCACAAATCATTTCGTTGAATGATTGGTTAAAATCAAAAGCCAGTTTGAATAAAATTGATGAACTTTTAGCAATCGTTAAGTTATACAACGTTTTCAAAAATGTTTACTCCAATTCTAACATAAGTTTTGACGAATTTTATTTTACCGGTCAAATACTTTTAAACGATTTCAATGATATTGATGCAGAATTGGTTGATGCCGAAAAGCTGTTTGTAAATTTACAAGATTTAAAGGAAATAAGCGATAAATTTGCTTTTGATCAAGATTTTTTCATCATTCTATCAGACTATATTCTTCTTTTCGAAAAGGATTTTTCAAATAATAAATCCGAACAAGATTCCAATATACAATCGTATATTAAAATCTGGCAGGGTCTGTTTCAGTTATATTCAGCATTTAGAAAGGATTTGATAAACGAAAACCAAGCTTATGATGGTCTTTTAATCAGATATTTTATAGAGAACGATGTTGAAAAATTAAAAGGATTAAACAATGATAAATTTTATATTGTAGGTTTTAATGCTTTAAGTAGAGCCGAGGAACGACTATTCGAAAAGCTTAAAACAGTAACTTCTGTTTCATTTCTTTGGGAATACGATAATGAATATATTGATAATGAACAATATAGTGCGGGTCTTTATTTGAGAAAATTAATTAAAAAATTCCCAATTCCCGAAGATTTTAAAATTAATACAGACAACTTAGGACATTCATCCGTAAAAGTGGTAGCCCTTCCCAACGAAATAACCATGGCAAAATATGCCGTTTCGCAATTATCAAACAATGAACAAGACATTGCGTTGGTTTTAGCAGACGAAAGTTTATTGCCGGTAATTTTAAACTCTTTGCCGGTTAATATTGGCAAAGTCAACGTAACCATGGGATTCCCCATAAAACAGACAGTAGCTTATACCTTTATTAAACAATTATTTAAACTTAGACAGCAACTAAGAAAAAGTAACAATAAAATATGGATAGCTCGAAATAGTTGGCTAGAGTTGTTATATCATCCTTTTTTATACGACAATGAATCGGTTCAAAATCAAATAAATTTTCTTATTAAAGATAAGACGAGTTCATTAACTTATATAGATTTAACATCAGAAAAATTTATTCAAGTATCAAACAACCAAGTTCTGACAAAATTATATGAACTATGTAACGATTTGACAAATGTTAATTTTTTGGAATTATTACTACAATTACTCCATTTATTAGAAATAAAGTTATTGGACAACCATACTGACATGGTTGAAATTGAACTCGAAATACAAGCGTTGAGAAAAGTTTATAATGCGTTTTCAACTTTTAAGGACCTGCTCGATAATAATAATATTGAAATAGCCGATAGTCGGCTCTTTGATAGGCTCCTTAATCAGATTTTGCAAAATCAAAAAATAGATTTATTCGGTGAACCGTTAGATGGTTTGCAAATAATGGGTTTAATGGAAAGTCGATTGCTCGATTTCGAAAAGGTATTTTTACTTTCATTAAACGATAAGGTAATTCCGGGCGATAAATTTACCCCAACTTTCATCTTGTATTCTTTGCGAAAATATTTTGGACTTTCGACGCCTGAAAAACGTGAGGCGATTGATGCTTTTCATTTTTATCGTCTAATTCAAAGAAGCCAAGAGGCGGTATTGTTTTATTCGCAATTTATTGGAAGTGAAGAAGCAGATAAAAGTCCTTATATAAGACAATTGTTATTTAATAAAAAATGGAATATTTCCGAAAAATATTATAACGATAAAATGGGGAAATCGCCGGAAAATAAGTGTATTGAGATTGATAAAAAATCGTTGGGTAATAAATGGGATAATTTTATTAAAAGCGTTAAAGAAAAAGGATTTTCACAAAATGCAGTAAGTTCATTTATCCAATGTCCCTTAAAATTTTATTATGAAAGAGTGGAAAACCTAAAGGACGATGAGTTATTTCCTGAAGAGAGTCTGGATAAAGATTTGGGGTTGTTGTTTCATGAAGCCGTTAAATTATTGTTTCTAAATAAAAAAGAAGTAGATATTGCTGAATTAGAAAAAGTTAAGGCGAATATTAACGAAACTGTAAATCAATTGTTTGCCCAAAAATATAACTTTTCGTGGTCGCAGGTATTGTTGCTCAAAGAGCAATTAATTAGCATGTTGGACAAGTTTTTTGAAGTTGAGTTGAATAAAAATTCGCATTTTCCGTGCGAAATTATTTGCTTAGAAAAAGATATAGAAGCATACATCAACAATATTAAACTTTTTGGCCGTGTGGATATGATTATAAAAAATAGCGGGGGAGTTTTTGTTCTTGATTTTAAGACAGGAAGCGAAAAAGATGTTTCTTTTGATAACATAGATAATTTGTTTTCGACTAATTCTAAGTTAATATATGCTTTTCAGTTAGCTTTTTATGCATTTTTATTTTCAAAAAACCATGAAAATGAGAAAGAAATTTTTGCCGAAAATATTTACATTAAAACATATGCCGAAGCGTATAAGAAAGTTTTGTCAAAAAAAGAAAAAGTAGAAAATAAAAAAGCACTTCAAAAATCAATGCTTAATTTTGTATTGGAAAAGTTGGAATTTGAGAATAAAATCGCCGAAATAATTAAAAATATTATTGACGTTTCTCAACCTTTTGTTCAGACTACCGATACAAAAAATTGTGAATATTGTAATTTTAAATTACTTTGCAGAAAAAAATAATATATGTTTCCAACCAATTTTTATACCTTCAAAATAAAACTCAAAGACAAGTCATATTGTACTTCTGAAAATATTATATATAAACAAACCGCTGCCATAAGCTTTTATAACGAATACAATCAGGAAATATCCTATGTTGAACTTGGTTATATTCAAATTGAAGAAGTTTATAATAAAATAAATCAAAAAGAACCCCTTAATTTAAACGAAGTCTTTATTGAGAATTTTTCTATTTCAGATTATAAAAATAAATTTGGAATAAATTTATCCGAAAATATTGAAATTATTGGCTTTACTGCTCGTAATTCCATTTTTTATTCTGATACACAAAATGCATTCGATGGTATTATTTTTAAAGAAAAACCGGTTTCTTTTGAGAAATCGCTGTTTATTAAGGGTGAGGTTAATTTTGAAAATGTGATTTTTGAAGAAGGAAGTGTGAATTTTAATTCGGTAATTTTTTTTAACGGAAATGTCAGCTTTTATAATACTAACTTTGTAAAAGGTATTGTCAATTTTAAAAACACAACGTGGGGTAAGGGAGTTAAAAATTTTCAATATGCATTCTGGGGCAATGGAGATGTTTTGTTTGCAAACAGCACCTTTTCCGATGGTAACATTTCCTTTGTTAATTGCTCATTTGGCGATGGAGAGCTATCGTTTAAAATTTGTGCTTTTGGTAAAGGTAATATCGATTTTCGTTTTTCAGTCTTTGGCAATACTCATCTAATATTTGAAAGAGCAGAATTAAATGATGGTTTAATTGATTTTAGCAAAACCGAATTTGGAAGTGCGAAAGTTAACTTTAATAAAGCTGTTTTGGGTAAAGCAGAACTTAGTTTTGACGAAGCCGAAATGAGCGAAGGTAAATTGCTTTTAAAGCAAATTTATTTCGAAGAAGGAAGCATGCATTTTGATGAAGCTCAATTGTCTAATTCGAGTTTAAATTTTGCACGTTCAATTTTTAAACAAGTTAATATTTCGTTTTATAAAACAACGCTTAAAGAACTTTCGTTCGAGGCTTGCCAGTTAAATAGTTACTGCGATTTGCGATTAATGAAATGCGAACAATTAAATTTATCCGGAGCATTTATCCGCGATATCGTTGATGTTTCGTTAGAAGAAAATCCATTGGCCATTTCTGCATTAAATATTTTTGGTACTCGCCTTATGGGGCGTATGTTTTTGTCATGGAAAGTGAATAATGTTCACCATATGATTCAAAAAAACGATAGCGGACATTACGAAAAATCATGGCAGTATAATCTTTTAAAGCAAAATTTTAATACTATTGGTCAATACGATGACGAAGATTCGGCTTATGTCTCTTTTAAACGTGAGGAACTTTTTTTAAAAAAAGAGAAAATTAACGACATGCATTGGATAAAAAAATCGTTTCATCGTTTTCTTTTGGGTTTCCAAAAACTTGTTTTCGATAAAATGGGATTGTATGCAACATCACCTGTTAGGGTCTTTTATAGCATTATTGTCGGATGGTTTATTTTTGGATTAATCTTTTCATTCTTTCATTTTCTTGGTTGGGGAAAAACATGGTCGTCGGTTGGCAATCCCGACCATATTTCCATTATAGCTCAATCATTTTATCATAGTGCTATAACATTTTTTACGATCGGTTATGGTGATGTTTTCCCTCAAGGAATCAGTCGCATTGTTTCATCTATCGAAGGTTTTGTAGGTGTATTTATGATGTCGTATTTTACTGTTGCTTTTGTTAGAAAAGTGTTGAGATAATTTAGTAACGATTCTTTTTTTAATTTGAATTATAAGCAGTGTTAAAAAAATTAAAATAAGACATAATTCGCTAAAATTGGACAAAAATTAGTAACTTGCGACCCCATTTATAATACTAAAAAACTGGTTAAATGACATTTGTAAATGACAAAATTGAACAAGAAGGTATTACTTTTGACGATGTATTGTTAATCCCTTCATATAGCGAAGTATTACCTCGCGAAGTAGAATTAAAATCGTTATTCACAAGAGAGATATCTTTAAATATTCCGATTGTTTCAGCTGCAATGGATACCGTAACCGATGCCCGTTTGGCCATTGCTATTGCCCGCGAAGGGGGAATCGGAGTCATACATAAAAATATGTCTATTGAACGACAGGCTAAAGAAGTAATGAAGGTTAAACGTGCCGAGAACGGTATGATTTTAGACCCGATTACAATTCACAAAGACAGCACTGTCGGAGATGCACTGCAACTCATGAAAGAGTATAAAATCGGCGGAATTCCTGTTGTTAATGAAGATAAGATATTGGTTGGAATTGTTACCAATCGCGACTTGCGCTTTCAACAAGATTATCATCGACCGATTTTTGAAGTCATGACAAAAGAAAACCTTATCACAACTACTCAAACCGTTAATTTAGAGAAAGCAGCCGAAATTCTTCAAGAACATAAAATAGAAAAACTTCCCGTTGTTGATAATAATTATCGATTGATAGGTTTATTAACTTATAAAGACATTACGAAAGCTCAAGATAGACCAAATGCTTGTAAGGATAATAAGGGAAGACTAAGAGTGGCTGCAGGTGTGGGTGTTACTTTTGATACAATGGATCGAATAGACGAGTTAGTAAAAGCTCAGGTTGATGCCATTGCTATTGATACAGCTCATGGTCATTCTAAGGGGGTGATTGAATTGCTGAGAAAAGCTAAGCAAAAATATCCTTCTATTCAATTTATTGCCGGCAATATTGCAACTGCAGAAGCTGCAATATCATTGGTAAATGCAGGAGCAGATGCTGTAAAGGTAGGAATAGGTCCTGGTTCTATATGTACTACACGTGTAATTGCCGGTGTGGGTGTGCCTCAGCTAAGTGCTATTTATAACGTGGCTAAGGCATTAAAAGATACAGGTGTGCCGTTGATTGCTGATGGGGGGATTCGTTATTCGGGCGATATTGTTAAAGCATTAGCGGCTGGTGCATATTCAATTATGGCAGGAAGCCTCTTTGCCGGAACCGAAGAATCACCAGGCGATACCATTATTTTTCAAGGAAGAAAGTTTAAAACATACAGGGGCATGGGATCTATTGAAGCCATGCAAGCGGGTTCTAAAGATCGTTATTTCCAGGATATGGAAGATGATATTAAAAAGCTTGTTCCAGAAGGTATTACGGGTAGAGTGCCTTATAAAGGCTCTTTATCAGAAGTGTTATATCAATTAGTAGGAGGTTTAAGAGCCGGTATGGGATATTGCGGAGCTAAAACCATTAGTGAATTACATAATGCTAAATTTGTCAGAATTACACATGCCGGTGTTGTTGAGAGCCATCCTCATGATATCACCATTACAAGTGAAGCACCAAATTACAGTCGAGAATAATAATTATTAAAAATAAAGAACTATGAAAAATAAATTTCTTTTATCATTATTTTTTTGCGGGTTCATTTTTTCAGCATTCGCACAATCAAATGACCCTATTTTAATGACAATTAATGACCAGAAAATAACAAAGTCAGAATTTGAGCGAATTTTTCACAAAAACAACAAAGATTCTGTAGCCGACGAAAAAGCGGTGAATGAATATTTAGATTTATTTATCAATTTTAAATTGAAAGTGTTCGAAGCATTAGCTAATGGATTAGATACTGCTGCAAATTTTAAACAAGAGCTTTCAAGTTATAGAAAGCAACTAACAGCTCCTTATTTTGTCGATAAAGAAACTGAAGATAAACTGGTTCGCGAAGCTTACGAACGAAAAAAAATAAGAATCAGAACCAGCCATATCCTTATTAAAGTTGCTGAAAATGCAAGTCCCTCAGATACGTTAGCTGCATACAATAAAGCATTGGAAATTAGAAATCGAATAATAAAAGGGGAAGATTTTTCCAAATTAGCCGCTGAGTATTCTCAAGACGATGTAAGCAAAGTGAATGGTGGTGATATAGGTTATTTAACTGTTTTTACAACCGTTTTACCATACGAAAATGTTGCATATCAATTAAAACCCGGAGAGGTTTCCATGCCTGTTCGTAGTCAGTATGGTTATCACATTATTAAAGTTACAGACCGAAAAGAAAATCCGGGTGATGTTAAGGTTGCTCATATTATGGCACTTGTTGCAAGAGATGCCAGCGACGAAGACGTTAAAAAAGCCGAACAAAAAATTAACGAAGCATATCAAAAACTTCAACAAGGAGAAGATTTTGCAAAAGTGGCAATGGATTATTCAGATGACAAAGCCTCTGCAAAAAGGGGCGGCGACTTGCCGTGGTTTGGAACAGGAAGAATGGTGCCCGAATTTGAATCAGCTGCTTTTGATACAAAAGTTGGTGAAATAACAAAGCCATTTAGAACAGCATTCGGTTTTCACATTATCAAAAAAATAGAAACCAGACCAATTGCACCTTTTGAAAATGAGCGAAACGATTTAGTATCGAAAATAGCTAAAGACCCAAGAGCTCAGAAAAGTAAAACTGTATTAATTGAAAAATTAAAAAAAGAATATGCATATTCCTTTAATAAAAAGGCTTTTGATGAAGTCATTGCTTTAGTAGATACTTCTTTATTAAGTGGAAATTATTCTGTTCCTAAAACAGCTAAACTCGAAAAACCACTTTTTACTTTAAAAGATTCAACATATACTCAAAAACAGTTTATTCAATATCTGGCAAATTACAAATCGAAACAAAAAGGAGCAAAAACGATCGATGCATCCAAAGAACTTGCTAAACAAATATACAATGGGTGGGAAAATGATAAAATTATTGCATACGAAGACGCTCGCTTAGAGAAAAAATATCCATCTTTTGCACAATTACTTCAAGAATATCACGACGGTATTTTACTTTTCGATTTAACAGATAAAATGGTGTGGAGTAAAGCAATAAAAGATACTATAGGTTTAAAAGAATTTTATGAAAAAAACAAAAACAAATATATGTGGGATACTCGTGCAGAAGCAATATGGATTACATATGAAAATGATAAGTGTAAAGATGCTCTGTTAAAAGCTATTGACAACAATAAAAAACAACAAACCATAGATGAGATGATTCAATCTATCAATAAAAAAGCAGTTTGCATAACGAAGAAAGACACAAAACTTATAAGCAAAGGCGATATGCCCGGAATAGATAAAATTGCTTTTAACGATGATAAAAAACTGAATAAAAAATATACGGTGTTTGATGATAAAAAATTAATTATTTACATCAATGGTATGGTGCCTCCACAACCCAAACAACTCAACGAAACAAAAGGTGTTGTTACAGCCGATTATCAGTCTTATTTAGAAAAGCAATGGATTGACGAACTTAGAAAAAAATACACGGTTAAAGTTAATCAAGACGTCCTAAAACAGGTAAAATAGAGTGCAATTATTAAAAAAAATAGTCATAAACGCATTGGCAATTGTTGGACTGCTGGGAATGTTTTCGTGTCAGCCTAAGGACGAGAAAATACCAGCTGAAAAAGTAATTGCCCGTGCGTTTGATACGTATTTAACTGAAGCTGAAATAAATGATTTGCTTCTCGAAGCAAAAACCCGAGAAGATTCGTTTGCCATTATTCAAAATTATATTCAAAATTGGGCTAAAAAAAAAGTGTTGCTCGACATAGCCGAGAAAAATCTTTCTTCTGAACAACTCAATATTTCAAAAGAATTAGAAGATTTTAAAAGTAATTTATTGATTTATAGATATCAACAAGCATATATTGCTCAGCATTTGGACACCATCGTTTCTGAAAACGAGATAGATAAGTATTATTCTGAACATCAAAACGAATTAACATTGACTGAAAACATCGTTAAGGCCTTTATGATTCAAGTCCCACGCAGCTTTAATCAAATTAACCGACTGAGAGCTGTTTACAAAAGTGAAAAGGCAAAAGATATAAAAGCATTAGACGTTATTTGTAACAAATACGCATATCAATGCAATGATTTTAATAATGAATGGGTGAGTTTTGATAAATTATTGAGTTTTTTACCGTCTAATATTAGCAATCCATCGGAGTTTCTTAAAAACAATAAAAGCATTGAGCTTACTGATACAAATTTTGTATATTTAGTTAATATCAAAGAGTATAAATTGGCTGGGGAGTTAATGCCAAAAGAATGGGGAACCAAACAGGTAGTTATTCCAAATATACTTATTCAGCGGAAACTAAAATTATTAAACGACTTAGAAAAGAAATCGCTGGAAGATTATATTAAGAAAAATAAGGTAGAATTTTATTATCCCTGAATTTTCCCTAAAATACTAAATACATCAATTGTTCTATTCACCTGACAATCGTTGGGATGTATTAATATGATTTAGCTACAATAACCCTTTTATTTGATGGCTTACCGGAAATGATACATTTGCCTATCTCTTCAGGTTCATCAAAAGGTATGCATCGAATGGTAGCTTTTAACTCGTCATTTATTATTTTTTCGCTTTCAGAAGTACCATCCCAGTGAACTAAATAGAACCCGCCATTTTCGATTTTTTCCTTTAAGCTTTCGAATGAATCTACTTTATGTGTGTTTATATTTCTGAAATTCAATGCTTTATTATATATGTTGGCTTGAATATCTATCAGCAATTGTTCTATATGCGGCATGAGTTCGTTTCGGTTTACTGATTTCTTTTCTAAGGTGTCTCTTCTGGCAATTTCTACTGTTTTGTTTTCAATATCTTTGGGACCAATGGCTATTCTAATAGGAACACCTTTTAGTTCATATTCGGCAAATTTCCAGCCGGGTTTATGGGTATCTCTATCGTCGAATTTAACACTAATTCCTTTTGCCTTAAGTTCTGTATATATCTGATTTCCATGCTCACAAACCATTGCTCGTTCGTCGTCGGTTCTGTAAATGGGAACAATAACGACTTGAATTGGAGCTATTTTTGGAGGCAGAACGAGACCATTGTTGTCGCTATGAGCCATGATGACAGCACCGATAAGTCTTGTCGATACTCCCCACGATGTTGCCCATACATATTCTTGTTTGCCCTCAGAATTTAAAAATTTAACATCAAACGCTTTTGCAAAATTTTGACCTAGAAAATGAGAAGTTCCGGCTTGAAGTGCTTTGCCATCTTGCATCATAGCTTCAATTGTATATGTATCTATAGCACCAGCGAATCGTTCATTTGCTGATTTTGCTCCTTTAATTACTGGAATAGCCAGCGTTTTTTCGGCAAATGTTGAATATACATTTATCATTTGTTGAGCTTCGGCCATGGCTTCTTCTTTTGTGGCATGTGCTGTATGTCCTTCTTGCCATAAAAATTCAGCCGTTCTAAGAAAAAGTCTTGTACGCATTTCCCATCTAACTACGTTTGCCCACTGGTTAATAAGCAAAGGTAAATCTCTATACGATTGTATCCAATTTTTATATGTATTCCAAATGATTGTTTCTGAAGTAGGTCGTACAATGAGTTCTTCTTCGAGCTTTGCATCTTCGTCAACAATAACTCCTTTTCCATTCGGGTCATTTTTAAGTCTGTAATGGGTAATTACTGCGCATTCCTTCGCAAATCCTTCTACATGACTAGCTTCTTTGCTAAAAAATGATTTTGGTATGAAAAGCGGAAAATAAGCATTTACATGCCCTGTATCCTTAAACATTTTATCTAATGTCTGCTGAATTTTTTCCCATATTGCGTAGCCATAGGGTTTTATCACCATGCAGCCTCTTACCGATGAGTTCTCAGCTAAATCAGCTTTTAAAACTAAGTCGTTGTACCACTGAGCATAATCTTGTTCTTTAGGAGTTAAAACTTTTGCCATAGTATTCTTCTTTTTTGGTATAGTATTTGTATTCTTGCTAAAAAATTGTTGCAAAATTAGTATTTTTACACAATAAAATAGATAGGAGGTCCCATCCATGAAAACAAAATTAATTTTTTCGGTAGCCATAGCCTTCGGGCTCATGAGTTGTTCTTCAACAAAACATGCATCGGCTTCATACAGCGACGATATATATCAATCGCCCGCTGTGTCATCTAAAGATGTAGCAAAAAGTACAGAAAATGTTGCTACTTCGAATGATGCTTATTATCAGAATAGTCAAAGCTCTGAAATTACTTCAACCGAACAAAATCAAGCAGATAATAATCAAAATGCGGAAAAATATGTAACAAACAATTATTATTCGTTTGATAAAGATGATTACTATGATTATGAATATTCGAGCCGTCTGCGTAGATTTCATGATCCATACATAGGATGTGGCTATTACGATTCGTATTATACCAATACTTATTGGTATAGCTATAATCCATGGGACTGGGGGATTAGTATTTATTTTGGTTATCATTGGTGGCCTTATTACAACTACTATTATTATCCTGCATATTATGCTGTAGGTTTTTATGATCCATGGTATGGACCTTATTGGGCTTACCATCCCTATTATTATTATTCGGGATATTATGGATATGGTTGGCATGGCGGTTATCATCATGGCTATTGGCATGGCTACAATCATGGCTATTGGGATGGCTATTGGGATGGTTATCACGATGCTTATGCTAGCAATTATTATTATAATAGCCATGATGGAACATTTTACGGGCATAGAGGTGATGGTTCATCCAGCGGTTCAAGAGGAAGAGATCCGTACAATTCATTTGTAAGCTCCTATAATCAAAGTACTCATAATGAAGTGTTAAGTCGCCCAACCTTTGTTAATAGTAGTTCTAACAGACCTCAAATTAATCAAAATCCGATTAGTATTGACAATAGTCGAAAACCCGGAAATAATGGTAGCGTAGAACCTTCTGGACGTATTCCTGCTAATTCTTTAGGAGAAAAGCCGAATAATGGTAGAACACCTTCAGTAAATGAACAACCTAAACCTATCGAAAATTCCAGACCATTGCCATCTTCATTCGGAACTGATTCAAATCGTCCGATAAATAGCAGACCGCAAACTGTTGAGCCTTCAAATGAACGTCCAATAAACAATAGACCTCAGTTAAGTGAACCTTCCATCAACAGCCGACCAAAGAATGCCCGTCCCGAAATTAACGAAGAAAACCGTCGCCCTCAACCCAGTATTCAACCTTCAAATGAAAGACCCGAACGTCCGGTTAATGAACAACCCAACAATGTAAGACCGTCATACAGTCAACCTCAACGAAACAATAGTTCTATTGAGTATCGTAAGCCCGAAAACAATTCATATAATCGTGAAGTGGTTCCTCAACCTTCGCATAATCAACCCTCAAGACCAAGTAGTCCGTCATATTCGCAACCCAGTCGTTCCAGTTCTCCATCTTTTTCTCATCCTAGTAGTGGAAATTCGGGTGGTGGTAGCAGAAGTAGCAGCTCGGGAGGCAATGGAGGTCATCGTCGTTAATTAATTTAAAAAAAAGATTGCTATGAAAAAGATACTTTCAATTGTTTTTAGTTTGAGCACTTTAGCATTATTGGCTCAAAACGAAGTGGATGCTTTAAGATATTCACAAAACTTCTATGGTGGAACTGCAAGGTTTATGTCAACCGGCGGAGCTTTTAGTTCTATAGCAGCAGATGTCTCTGCAATTGGCATTAACCCTGCATCTTTGGGGAAATACAAGGGGTCGGAAATAACCATTACTCCTTTATTTTCACTAAATAATTCTTCTGCATTATACAATAGCTCTACAAGAGATAATTTTCGTTATCATTTTCAGATGGGAAATATTGGATTTGTAGCGAACCATAACAATGGCTATGCTTCTGACTGGAAATCGGTTTCATTTGCTTTTGCTTATAATAGAATGAATGATTTTTCACGATTGATTAATATTGAAGGATACAACAAAGAAAACTCCATGACCGACTATTTTGCTTCTATTGCAAATGGGAAAAAAGTAGATGAATTTGATGGATTTAATGAAGGATTGGCTTGGGATTCATACCTTATTGATCCGGATACCAATGGAACCAATTTGTATAAAACTGCTTTACCTAATTACGGCGAAAAACAAGTTAAAAGCTTGAGCAGTAAGGGTGGTATGGGCGAATATTTGTTTTCTATAGCAGGTAACTATAAAGATGTACTTTTTTTAGGAATGAGCTTAGGGATTCAAAATGTACGATACAGAGAATTTGATAATTACTCTGAAATAGACGATAAAGATACCATTGCTTCGTTTAATTATTTTAATTTCAATAAGGAGTTAAAAACCACAGGCTCAGGCTTTAATTTTAAGTTTGGGATGATTTATACTCCAATCCCCTGGTTTAGGCTTGGATTTGCAATGCACACTCCTACGTTTTTTAATTTATCCGATAGTTATAGCAGTTCTATAAAATCTTCATTTAACGATAACTTACATGGAGATGGTAAAGAAATTAAATCAAAACAGGGCGTTTTTGATTATCAGTTAACAACCCCTTTTAAAGCCATAGCAAGTGCCGGTTTTGTGCTTTATTCTACAAACAATGAAGTAAAATCACCATTGGCAAGTATTTCTGTTGAATACGAATATGTTGATTATTCAATGGCTCGTTTGTATTCAGATGGTTATGGTTTTGACTTAGAAAATGGTGTTATAGAAAAAGCATATCGGGCTGTCGGTAATATCAGAGCCGGTGCTGAGATTAAACTATCTGATATTTATTTAAGAGGTGGGTATGGCTTTTATCCTAGTCCCTATGAATCTGATCAGGCAAACTCTTCTGCTAATTGGTCTGTTTATTCTTTTGGAATTGGTATAAAAGGTGATTATTCGTACTTTGATATAGGGTTTAACTATTCAACCTTTAAAGAAAAATACTATTTATACGATCCTTCTGTAACACTTACCAATGCTGTATCATTAACAAATAACAATGTTGGCATGGTTGCTACATTAGGTTTTAGATTTTAGCATTCTTGAGTTATATATATAGGGGAGCTTGTTTTCAGGTTCCCTTTTTTTGTTTTTTGTATAAAGATAAACCAAATTCAATAACGTCAGCTTTTGCAAAATGTGATTTGAGCAATAAAGATGCTCTTAACCAAGAGTTAATATTATATCTTATTCCGAATTTACTGTAAACATACCCGTCTGAAAGAAGTGGGTCGTATATATAACATCCTGTTTGCATGGTTATTGATAATTGTTTGAAAATTAGGTCGTGTGAAAATCGGAGCCCGCTCCTAAAATAATGATTATAGGTATTAAAATTTGGTATAGCTTGCTCGCGAATTGGAATCGAAGGATCGTAAAACAAATCTATCCCGATGCCAAGTTTTCGCTTTAAAGAGATATACTTCTCAAAGGTAAAAGCTAAATTATTTACTAAATATGAATTGGGATCGGCAGGATAATTTTGCCTAGTGCCACACGAAAACATAATATCATATTCGTAAGCATTGTATTTGTTCTTTTTATATTGAGCTTTTTGTAGAAATGGTGTTTTTACTTTTGATAAATATCCAACGCTGATTTTAACAGTAGGAATGTTAAATCCTAAGTTAGGTTTTTTCCATGCGCCATTTGAATAGTGAGTAAATGAGATGCCTGTATTTATTTGTATTTTATTAAAATAATGAGAATAATA
>Ga0116186_1001233_pt1 | contig 26518 bp, 15 predicted proteins | sample AD_JPNNA4_MetaG_FD_89806 | JGI IMG/M metagenome (GOLD analysis project Ga0116186, IMG submission 89806) | Active sludge microbial communities of municipal wastewater-treating anaerobic digesters from Japan - AD_JPNNA4_MetaG | ecosystem: Engineered > Bioreactor > Anaerobic > Digestate | place...
CACACACCGACGCACCGGGCGCTCGACGACGCCCTCGCCACCGGCGACCTCCTCCACGTCCTGTTGGATCGCGCCCGGGCCCTCGGCGTCACCGGCCTCGACGACCTTCGGACCCTCCCGAGGATGGCGAACCACGCCCAGGCGGCCAAGCTCCGGCTGACCGACCGGCTTCCCCGCGAGCCCGGGGTGTACCTGTTCCGCGAACCGTCGGGCAAGGTGCTGTACGTCGGCAAGGCCACCAACCTCCGCAGTCGGGTGCGGTCGTACTTCTCCACCGACGATCGACGGAAGATCGGGCCGATGCTGCGCGAGATGGGTCGCATCGACTTCAAGCGCACGTCCAGCCCGCTCGAGGCCGCCGTGCTCGAGATCCGGCTCATCCACCACCTCGAACCGCACTACAACCGGGAGGGCACGCGCTGGCGGAAGTCGGTGTACGTGAAACTCACCGCCGAGCGGTTCCCCCGTCTCACGGTCGTGAAGCAGGCTCGCGACGACGGCGCCACCTACCTCGGGCCGATCGGCTCTCGGGCCAACGCTGCGCTGGTGGTGGAGGCGATCGAGACCGTCGTGCCTCTGCGCCGCTGCACCGCCACCAAACCGACGTCGCGGGGGCCGTGCATCCCGGCGCAGCTCGGCGTGGCGCTCTGCCTGTGCGACCGGGCCATGACCCCGGAGGACTACGCCCCCACTGCGGCGCTCGCCCGGCGCTGCCTCACGACCGACCCCGGGGTGGTGATCGACGCGCTCACCGACCGCATGCGCGATCTCGCCGCCGAGGAGCGCTTCGAGGAAGCGGCCGCGACCCGCGACCGCCTGACGGCCTACACCGACGCCCTCCAACGCCAACGGCTCCTCGACCGGCAGCGGAGCACGACGCTGCTCGAGATCGAGGACGCCGTCGGCAACCGCTTCGAGTTCCGGCGCGGTCAGCTGGTGCGCCACTGGGCGCCCGTTGACGACGGCGATGCGACGCGGCTCGACGGCATGGATCCGGGCCGGGCGATCGAAGCGCCACCTGCCGACCCCGGGCCGCCCGAGGCCGGCCCGCTCGACGCAGAGCTCACCGACGAGCTGTTGCTGATGGCCCGCTGGCTCGACCGCAATGCCGGCCGGATCCGGGTCAACCACGTCGAGGGCGAACTGTCCTCGCCGGTGCGCCCGGTGCCCGTGCCGGGGCGGGTCGCGGTGCCGTCGGCTCGGCGCCTGGCCAGCTGAGCCGCGGCGGGTCAGGTCCGCTCGGGCCTCAGCGCCCGCCGAAGATCGTGGTCGGATCGAAGGCCGTGGCGTTCTCCGGCACGTCGATCGTGATGTCGGCGTCGACGTCCCACAGCTCGAACGTCGACACCATCGAGGTCGCACCTTCCCCGGGGAGCCCGAGCGCCGTGGGGCTGATCTCGAAGCGCATCCGGTGCACCAGGCCGTCGTCGCCCAACCAGACGTCGACGGGGACGGTGCCCTCTCCCAGCTCGTCGGTCAGCCCGCCGACCTCACCCAGGACCTTGCTCACGTCGACATCGACGCTGGAGTGCGTCGTCGCGATACCGCGCACCTCCTCCGGTCCGATCGTCGTGACCTCGCCGTAGGCCCCCGACAGCAGCGACGTCGTGGCCCGGCCGGAATCCTGGCCGAAGGCGCTGCCGAAGAGGTCGCCGCCGTCGAACGAGGTGTCACCCTCGGGCACGTCGACGCGGTACCACTCGACCTGCCCGGCTCCCGCCTCGTCGCCCTCCCCACTGTCGGAGAACAGACCGGTGATTCCCGCAAGCAACGACCCGCCGACGTAGAGCGTCGAGCCGTCGGTGATCATCTCGGCGGTCACGCCGTCGGCGGGTGCGTCCTCGCCGAGGAGCTCCCCGGTCGAGAGGCGGGTCGACTGGCGGGTCCGGTCGCCGGCGAACTCGCCGGTCAGCGTCATGAACACGTTGCCGTCACCGTCGGCGATCGTGCTCTCGTAGCGGCCCGACGTGACCGAGCTGGTGGCTTCGCCGGCCGAACGCAACGCCGCGAGCGTCGCTCCCGCCGGAGCACTGCCGTCGCGAACGGTCGCCGACGGGCGCTTCGAGCTGATCGTGATCGTGCCCGGCTGGCTGCAACCGGCGAGGAGCGCGAGGCCGAGCGTTGCCGCGCCGGCGACGGAGATGGTGCGATGAAAGCGGCTCATGGAGCGGAGGGTACCGGCGCGCCCCACCGAACGGTCCGCAGCCCGTGTGAAGGTTTCGTGGGCCGTTCAGTCGTTGCTGGCGTTGCTGGCGGCCACGAGGCGATCGAGCGTCGCAGCGGCGCGACCGTCGTCGATGGCAGCCGCGGCCAGGATCACACCATCGGCGAGATCGCCGGCGATGTCGGCCACCACGAGGCCCGCGGCGGCGTTGAGCACCACGATGTCACGATGGGCGCTGAGCTCGCCGCCGAGCACCCGGCGGGCGACCTCGGCGTTGGCCGCAGGATCGCCGACGGCGATGTCGTCGACGGTGCGGCGCTCCAGACCGACATCGGCAGGGTCGATCTCCCGCCGCGAGACCTCACCGTCGACGATGTCGATGACGAGCGTGCGATCGGTGGTGGTGAGCTCGTCGAGCCCGTCGTGACCGTGCACGACCATGGCCCGCTTCATGCCCCGCTGGCGGAGCACCTCGGCGATGACGTCGACCCGCGCCGGGTCGGCCACGCCGAGCACCTGACGCGTCACGCCACCGGGATGCGACAGCGGACCCAAGATGTTGAACACCGTCGGGATACCGAGCTCGGAGCGCGTGGGCCCGACATGACGCATGGCGGGATGGAACATGCGGGCAAAGCAGAAGCCGACCCCGGCCGCTTCGATGCACCGTTCCACGCCGGCCCCGTCGAGGTCGACGGCCACCCCGAGCTGCTCGAGGACGTCGGTCGAGCCCGACGTCGACGACGCCATCCGGTTGCCGTGCTTGCACACCGTCGCGCCCGCGGCCGCGGCCACGATGCTGGCGACGGTCGACACGTTGAAGGCACGGTCGCGCAGCGTGGGCGACCCACCGGTGCCGACGATGTCGATCGCTCCGGCCGGCAGGCGCAGCGGTGCGGCCACGGCCACCATCGCCTCGACCAGGCCGGTGATCTCCTCGGCGGTCTCGCCCTTGAGTCGCAATGCGACGATGAACGCTGCGAGCTGGGCGGACGTGGCGCCCCCGGCGAGCACCTCCGCCAAGGCCCCGCGCGATTCGGCCGACGTGAGATCGGCGCCCGCGGCGAGCCGTCCGAGCACCTTCGTCCAGCCCTCGAACCCGTCAGTCTCCAACGTCAGTCCTCACCCCAGCCCACGGCGGTTCCGCCGGTCAGCTGGCGATGTTACCGACCTGGGCGCGGACCCGGCGGCGACGGCGGATGATGCGGAGCCGTTCCCGCTCGGTCGCCCCACCCCAGACACCGTTCTTCTCCCGGTTGTCGATGGCATGCTCGAGGCATGCCTCCATCACCGGGCACTCGCCGCAGATCGCCTTGGCGGCGTCGGCCTCTTCGTCGGTTGGGGGGTAAAAGATGGCGGGATCCAAACCGCTGCACGCGGCACGCCCGACCCAGTTCCTGTCCATTGACTTTCGATCCTTGCGGGCCGTTCGGTGCCCTGTCCAATCAGTTGTGGCGGGCAGTTCCCACCGTGCGGTTGCAACGCTTTCACCCCATGTTTTCGGTCGTGAATTACGTCACATCGGCTGCTGTGCCAGGCGGCACGGGCCCGACTTCGGACCGCGTTGTTACCCCGCGGTAACATCAGAGCGTGACTCTCGCAGCATTCGAACGCGCCACGTCCCTCGATCGCCTCCGCCACGAGACCTTCGACCTCGTTGTCATCGGCGGTGGCGTCACCGGGGCCGGTGTCGCGCTCGATGCCGCGTCGCGTGGTCTCAAGGTTGCGCTCGTCGAGCGCGACGACTTCTCCTCGGGCACGTCGTCCAAGTCGTCCAAGCTCATTCACGGCGGGCTCCGCTACCTACAGCAAGGTGACGTCAAGCTCGTCTACGAAGCCCTCGCCGAGCGTCAGCGCCTCCTCACCAATGCGCCGCACCTCGTGAAGCTCCTCCCCTTCCTCCTGCCCATGTTCGGCAAGGGCGGCGTGATCCCCGCCAAGATCGCCCGCCTGCTCGGCACCGCCATGTGGGGCTACGACCTCACCGGCGGGTTCAAGGTCGGCAAGCTCCACAAGCGGGTCACCAAGTCCGAGGCGCTCGAGTACATGCCGACGCTGCCCGCCAAGAACCTGGTCAGCGGCTACCTCTACTTCGACGCCGCCGCCGACGACTCCCGTCTCGTCGTCGCCATCTGCCGCACCGCAGCGCTGCACCACGGCGCGGTGATGGCCAACCGGGTCACGGTGACCGGCCTCACCCAGGGAGCCGCCGGCAACGTCAACGGGGTCACCGTCGCCGCCGACGGTGACGAGTTCACCATCGCCACCAACGCCGTCGTCAACGCCGCCGGCGTCTGGGCCGATCGGGTCCGCACCCTCGACGAGGGCACCGACCCCGACTCGATGCGGCCGGCCAAGGGGGTGCACCTCACGGTCCCCCACCACCTCGTGCGCAACACCATCGCCGCGGTCATCCCGGTCCCCAAGGACCGCCGCTCCGTGTTCGTCGTGCCCCACGGCGAGTTCACCTACATCGGCACCACCGACACCGACTACGACGGCAGCATCGACGATCCGCAGTGCACCGAGGACGACATCGACTACCTCCTGTCGGCCATCAACGCCAACAACGTCAACACGATCACCCGTGACGACATCGTCGGCACCTGGGCCGGCCTGCGTCCGCTCGTGAAGTCCGCGTCGTCGGGCCGGACCGCCGATCTCTCCCGTGGCCACAACATCCACCGCTCCCCGAGCGGCGTCGTCACGATCACGGGCGGCAAGCTCACGACCTACCGCCACATGGCCGCCGACACCGTCGACGAGGTCGTCTCCGAGGTCCTGGGTGCCCGCGCCCCACGGGGCGCCAAGCGGTCGGTCACGAAGAAGCTCCGTCTCCGCGGCGCCGACGGCTACCAGTCGGTCACGGCGGCCGCCCGCGGCTACGGCGTCACCAACGCCGTCGCCGACCACCTCGCCAACCGCTTCGGCGGCGAGGCCCGCGCCGTCATGGCGATGATCAAAGACGACCCGACGCTGGCCGAGCCCCTCGTCCCGGGCCTTCCCTACGTGCGGGCCGAGGCGATCTTCGCGGTGCGCCACGAGATGGCCCGCTCCGTCGACGACGTGCTCAGCCGCCGCACCCGCGCCCGCCTCTACGGCCGCGCCGACTCCGCGGCCGCCGCGGACGCCGTCGCCGAGCTGATCGCTCCCGAGTTGGGGTGGAGCGCGGCGGAGGCCGCCGCCTCCGCCGCCGAGTTCCGGGCGCTGTGCGAACACGAGCGCGACGCCGCCGGCCTCGAGGACGTCCTCCTCGGCACCGCACTCGCCACCGTCTGACCGCGCCGGCCGCCGTCCCCCGCGTTTTGCGGGTAGTTGTCGTCACCCCGTGGGGACAACTACCCGCAGAACCGCTGGAAGCTGCCCGTAGGCTCGGGGGGTGGATTTCCTGCTCGAGCTGCTCCTGGAGATTCTGTTCGAAGGCCTGCTCGACGGCGGCTTCGACCTCGTCGGCCGCGGCATCGCTCGCGTCATCAAGGTTCGGGCGATTCGCATCCTCCTCCTCGTCGGGATCGTCGTCGCGATCGGGATCGTCGGGGGCTACTTCTGGGGCCGGTACGCCGCCGAGCAACTCGGCGGCGGGACCCCGCGAACGCTGTGGGTCAGCCTCGCGTCCGGTGTCGTGGCGCTGGTGCTCGCCGCTGGCCTGCACCGCAGCGACGACGACCGTTTCGCCCACACGCCGGGCCGCGAGCCGCGTACCTGGCCGCAGCGCCTGTTCGCGATCGGCGCCTTCAACCTCGTCACGGCCGCCGGCATCGCCTGGGGTGCCGCCGCCGTCTGACCGCGCTGGATCTCCCCGATTCTGCGGGTAGTTGTCGTCACCCCGTGGGGACAACTACCCGCGAAACCTGGGGAGTTGGCAGGCTCCAAGCCGGCCTCACGTCGCGGCCCTAACATCGGCGCCGATGACTGCAGCTCCTGAGACCGGCCCCGCCCAACCGACCCCGCCGATCGCCCTCGCCGGTGGCACCACGACCGGCCGGCTGGGCGCCGCCCGCGTCGACGTGAACGAGGCCACGCTCGCCCGCCTCCAGTCCGCGTGCGCCGGGGTCACGACCGACGCGGTCACACTCGCCGAGAGCAGCCGCGACTGGTGGCCACTCGCCATGACGTGGGCGCTCGACGGCCAGGTCGGCGAACTCGCGTCGGTCGTGTGCCGCCCCAGCACCAACGACGAGGTCGCGGCGGTCGCGGCGATCTGCAACGAGGAGCGCATTCCCCTGACGGTGGCCGCCGGCCGCTCCGGCGTCGGCGGTGGATCCATCCCGGTCCACGGTGGCGTGGTGCTCGATCTCTGCGGCCTGAGCGGCATCATCGACGTCGACGACCACTCCCTCGTCGCCCGGGTCCGCGCGGGCACGTTCGGCGACCACTTCGAGCACGAGCTCCGCACCACCTACGGCCTCACCGCCGGCCACTGGCCGCAGTCGATGACACTCGCCACCGTCGGCGGATGGATCGCCTGCCGCGGCGCCGGCCAGCTGTCGACGCGCTACGGCAAGATCGAGGACATCGTGACGGGGCTCGAGGTGGTCCTCGCCGACGGCACCACCGTCCACACCGGCGGCTACCCCCGCCAGGCGGCCGGTCCCGACCTCAACCAGGTGTTCATCGGGAGCGAGGGCACCCTCGGCATCGTCGTCGAGGCCGAGTTGCGGCTCCACCCGGCGCCGACCCACGAGCGTCGGGGGGCGTGGGGCTTCGCGAGCTTCGCCGACGGGCTCGAGGCCTGCCGCCGCATCCTCCGTCGAGGGGCGACGCCCGCCGTGCTCCGGCTGTACGACACCATCGAATCCGACCGGAACTACCACACGGGCGCTCCGGGAACCGACGGAGCGCTCAACGTCGTGGTCGCGCTGGACGAGGGCGACGAGCCGATCGTCGAGGGCAGCTGGACGGTGGTCGAAGCGGAGTGCGCCGACGCCGTGCGTCTGAGCGACGACCTGGTCGAGCACTGGCTCGGCAAGCGCAACGACGTCTCTCAGCTCGAGGCGCTCATCAGCGGCGGGCTGGTCGTCGACACCATGGAGATCTCGGCGCCGTGGGCCCACCTCGAACGCATCTACCACGAGGCGACGACCGCCATCGGCGGCGTCGAAGGGGTCCTGGCCGTCTCGGCGCACCAGTCCCACGCCTACACCGACGGCGCCTGCCTGTACTTCACGTTCGCCGGCAAGCCGGGGGCGACGGCCAAGGACGAGTTCTACCGGGCGATCTGGGACGCCGGCACCCGCGCCGTCCTCGCTGCGGGCGGCTCGCTCAGCCATCACCACGGCGTGGGGCTCAACCGCTCGCGGTACATGGCCGAGGCGCTCGGGAACGGCCTCGGCGTCATCGCCGCCATCAAGGCCGGCCTCGATCCCAACGGCATCCTCAACCCCGGCAAGCTCGGCCTGCCCGATCCGTTCGGCAGCGTCGTCGTTCCGTGATCGACCCCGATCCGACTCCGGCGCGCATCACGCTCTACTGGTCGGCGATCTGGCGGGCCGCGATCACGACGGTCACGTTCGCCGTGCCGCTCTCGCTCCTGCAGAAGTGGCTGGTCGAGAGCGACCGCGTCGCCGGCGACGAGGCCGTCAACTTCCTCCTGAACCTGGCGATCATGTTCTGCGGCGCGCTCGGCGGGTACGCCGCCGCCAAGCTGGCGCCGACGTCACGCCTACAGAACGGTGCGGCCGCGGCGGCCCTCGGCGCCATCGTCATCCAGGTGGCCGGAGCGATCCGCCACACCATCATCGGCCGGGACATCTCGAGCCCGATCAGCTGGATCTTCCTGGCGCTGTTGCTGTCGATCTTCGGCATGTTCGGCGCGTGGGTGTTCGGCAAGACCAACGGGAGCACGACATGACCATCCTCGTCCTCGACATCGGCACGAGCGGCGTGCGCGCCGCGATCGTCGGCCCCGACGCCACGATCCTGCACGAGCGGTCCCACGAGTTCCTGCCCGACACGCCCTTCGACGGCCTCGTGGAGTTCGACGCCGTCGCGTACGCGGACCTCGCGATCGAGCTCGCTCGCGACGTGCTCACCTGGGACGGCCTCGCCTCCCACGGCGAGGTCGAGGCGATCGGCATCTCCAACCAGCGGGCGTCGACCGTCGTGTGGGATCGGCAGACCGGCGAGCCGGTCGCCCCGGCGCAGAGCTGGCAGGACCTCCGCACCATCGGCGACTGCCTCGCGCTCCAAGCCGAGGGCCTGTTCATCGCCCCGAACCAGCCGGCCACCAAGGCGGCCAGCATCTGGAACGGCGTCGATCCCGATCGCACCCGCGACCTGTGCGTTGGCACCCCCGACTCGTGGATGGTCTGGCGCTTGACCGAGGGCGCGAGCCACATCACCGACGCGTCGAACGCCGCGATCAGCGGCATGACCACCTCGGGCGGTCGGGAGTGGGACGATCGCATCCTCGGCCTGCTCAACCTGCCGGCGGCGTCGCTGCCGACGATCGTCGACTCGTCGGGCCGGCTCGCGACCGCCACCGTGTTCGACCGCGAGCTCCCGATCTGCGGCCTCGCCGGCGACCAACAGGCGTCGCTCATCGGGCAGGGCGCCGTACAGCCCGGCCTCGCGAAGATCACGTTCGGCACCGGCGGCATGCTCGACGTCTGCCTCGGCCCCGATCGTCCGCTCGAGGCGTCGCGGTCCGACGGCGGCACGTTCCCCATTGTGTGCTGGCAGCGCGACGGTGAGCAGATGTGGGGTCTCGAGGCGATCATGCTGTCGTGCGGCACGAACGTGCAGTGGTTGCGCGACGACCTGGGCATCATCGAGACGGCGGCCGACAGCGAGGTGGTCGCCGCCGGTTGCGAGTCGACCGATGGCGTCATGTACGTGCCGGCCCAGCTCGGCCTCGGCACGCCCCACTGGGACTACGGCGCCCGCGGCACACTCCTCGGGCTGACCCGCGGCAGCGGTCGCAGCCACATCACCAGGGCGGTCCTCGAAGGCATCGCCCACCGCGGTGTCGACCTCGTGGAAGCGGCCGAAGCGGACGCGGGGATCCGCATCGAACGGCTCCGGGTCGACGGCGGCATGACCGACAACACGGTCTTCGTGCAGGCGCTGGCCGACATCAGCGGGCGTCCCGTCGAGGTCTCGCCGGTCCGCGACGCCACGGCGGTGGGCGCAGCGCTCCTCGCCGGACTCGAGATCGGGACGTGGTCGTCGTGGGACGACATCGCCGCGACGTGGCGCCCGACCAAGGTCGTCGAACCGACCGAGGGGTACGACCGCGACACCCAGCGCGCCCAATGGCACTCGGCCATCGACCGCGCCAAGGGCTGGTACGGCGACCTCTCCGCGCTCAACTTCTAACGCCCCCGGGCCCTGCTCGGGCGCGTACACTCGATCCGCTGGTGAGTCCGTTGGGTGACCGCGGGCCGGGCGCCGCGAGGCATCCGACCTGAGGAAAGTCGGGGCTCCACAGGGCAGGAAGCTGGCGAGAGCCAGGTGGGGGCGACCTCACGGACAGTGCAACAGAGAGCAGACCGCCGATGGCTCCCCCGGTTCTCCGGGAGAGCACAGGTGAGGGTGAAACGGTGCGGTAAGAGCGCACCAGCGTCACGAGTGATCGTGGCGGCTCGGTAAACCCCTTCCGGAGCAAGGCCAAGTCGTGGGATGGGCTGCCCGTCCGACACCTCCGGGTGTCACCCACAGGTGGGCTGCACAGATGGATGGTCACCGAACCGGACCGCCGCGAGGCACCGGGGAACAGGACCCCGCTTACAGGCGGGCTCACCAGCACCCACCGACCACGCCGCCTACCGTGGTCATCGTGACGACGATCGTGCGATGGGCGAAGGTCGACGCCCTCGACCCCGACCTCGTGCCGGAGTGGCTCACACCGGCAGAGCGGGGGCGTCACCGGTCGTTGCGCCAACCGGTCGATCGGCGTCAGTTCGTCGGCACCCGACAACTGCTCCGCGACACCCTGATCGAGCTGCTGGGCGCCACCGCTGACAACATCGAACTCCACCAGCAGTGTGATCGCTGTGGCGGCGCTCACGGGCGACCGACGGTCCGCATCGCCGGTCGGCCCGGGCCACACGTCAGTACCACCCACGCCGGCGGCCTCGTCGCCGTCGCGATCGCGTCGAACCCCGTCGGCGTCGATCTCGAACCCGTCGACGGGCACACCGACACCAACACGAACATCGGCGACCTGGTCACCTGGGTCCGCACCGAAGCCGTGCTCAAGGCCACGGGGCACGGGCTCGACATCGACCCTCGGCTCGTGGGCATCAGCGATCCCGACGCCGCGCCGCGGCTGGAGGCGTGGAACGGTCCCGGCCGACGACCGGCGGTGACCCTGACCGATCTCGACCTCGGCGGCGGATTCGTCGGCTGCGTCGCCCGTCTCGGGCGGGGCCGGGCCGGTGTCGACGTGGCCGAGCGCACGCTCGCCGTCCTGTCCTCCTCGAGCTCGACGTCAGAACCGGCTCGTTGACGCCGGGAGCGCCGCCTCGCGGAGCCACGCGTCGAACAACCGCTCGAGCGAACGACCCGCAGTCGCGGCGGCGAGGTCCTCGAAGTCGCGGGACGTGACGATGCCGTGTCGGTGGATTCGGGTCCAGCGGCGCAGCAGGTCGAAGAACGCGTCGTCGCCGACAACACCACGCACCCCGTGCACCGCCAACGCACCCCGTTTGTAGACCCGGTCGTCGAACATGTCGGCCGCGCCGGGATCGCCCACGACGAGGTCCTCGGGCAGCGTGCGCAGCCGTCGAAGGTGCGTCGATGCCATCTCCTCGGCGGACGGACCTCCCGACGCCTCCGACCAGATCCACTCGGCGTAACAGGCGAACCCCTCGTGCAACCACACATCACGCCAGTTGGCCGCGGTCACGCTGTTGCCGAACCACTGATGGGCGAGCTCGTGGGGGATCAATCGGTGGTGCCGTGGCGACAGGTGGTTCGTGCCGAACATCGCCTGTCCCTGCGCCTCGATGGGGATCTCGAGCGGTTCGGCGCAGAGGACGACCGTGAACGGGGCTTCGAACGGGTACGGCCCGAAGCGGTCCTCGAAAAGGCGCATCATCTCCGGGAGCCGGGCGAACGCGACGTCGAAGTCGGCACGGTGCTCGGGGGCGAACACGGCGTCGATCGCCGGGTCCGAGCCCTCGAACTCGAACTCGCCGTACCGCCCGATGTTCACCGCCATGAGGTACGGCGACGTGGGCTCCGGCTGCTCGTACACCCACGTGGTGGTGCTCCCGCTCGACCGCCGGGATCGCAACGATCCGTTGACCACGACGCGGTATGCCGACGACGTCGTCACCGCCACCCGGTACGACGCCTTCTGGCGGGCGAGGTCGTTGCACGGGAACCACGTCGACGCTCCGCTCGGTTGCGACGCGACGAGCACACCGTCGGTGAGTTCCTCCCACCCGACCGGCCCCCACACCGACGACGTCGGACCGGGCGTCCCCTGATAGCGGAACTCGACGTCGACGGTTCGGCCGGCCGGGAGCGACACCGTCGGCTCCACTCGTACCTTCTCGGCGCGCTGCTGCCAGCGGGCCGCACGACCGCCGACGGTCGCCTTCGTCACCCGGAGACCGGCCAGGTCGAACGAGACGCGACGCAACGTGTCGGTCGGGCGAATCGTGATCCGGGCACGGCCGTCGAGGCGGTTGGAGTTGATCGAGTACTTCAGGTCGAGGTCGTAGTGGAGGACGTCGTAGCCGAGCTCGCCGCGCTCGGGAACGTAGGGGTCGAGACCGTTGGATGACGCCGGCATCGCCGAGGTCACTCCTCACCCCCGGCGGTGCCGAGCCACGGTGCGATCGGGTTGCCGGCCCAGCGGGTGCGGTCGGGGACGTGCTCGCCTCGCATGACCAGCGACGCCGGCCCGATCGTTGCATCGGTGCCGACCGACGCAGCGGGGAGGATCACACCGTGGGGGCCCATCGTCGCGCCATGGTCGAGCAGCACGGTGCCCGTGCTCATCACCCGATCGTGGAAGAGGTGGGTCTGCAGGACGCAGCCCCGGTTGACGCTCACGCCGTCGCCGAGCTTCACGAGATCGGCTTCGGGCAGCCAGTACGACTCGCACCACACCCCGCGGCCAACGCTCGCCCCGAGGCTGCGCAGCCACATCGAGAGGGCGGGTGTGCCCATGGCGGCATTGGCGAACCACGGCGCCGCCACCATCTCGACGAACGTGTCGACCACCTCGTTGCGCCACACGAACGAGCTCCACAGCGGGTGCTCGTCCTCGGCGATGCGACCGACGATCGCCCACTTCGCGAGGGTCGTGACCGCCGCTGCGACGAACCCGGCCGCCAGCATCACCGCGCCCGACACGAGGGCCGTCGCGACCATGCCGACTCGGTCGGCCAGCTGCACGAGCGTCGCGACGACGCCGACGGCGATCGCCACCGAGACCATGACCGGGACGAGCCGACACAGCTCGACGGCGCCACGGGCGACCCGCAGACGCGTCGGCGGGGCGAACGTGCGCTCGTCGTCACCGTCGACCACGGTCCGCCGGAGCTTGACCGGCGGACTCCCGAGCCACGACGTGCCGGCCTTGGACTTCTTGGGTGCTGCGGACAGGACGGCCACCAGCCCATTCTTGGGCACGGAGCGGCCGCCCGCGGCCATCCCCGAATTTCCGAGGAACGCCCGCTTGCCGACCTTGGCGTGGTCGATGCGCAGCCAACCGCCACCGAGCTCGTAGCTGGCGATCATCGTGTCGTCCGCGAGGAACGCCCCGTCGCCGACCGTGGTCATCTTCGGGAGCAGCAGCACCGTCGACGCCTCGACGCCCGAACCGATCTTCGCTCCGAGCGCCCGGAGCCACCACGGTGTGATCAAGCTGGCGTACATCGGGAAGAGCTGGGTCCGCGCCGCGTCGAGGAGACGCTCGGTTGCCCACACCTGCCAACCGATGCGGCTCCGCACCGCGAACGTTCCCTCGCGCACACCGATGCCGAGCAGCCGCACCCCCGCCAACGTCAGGAGCGCGAGCGTGACGAGCCCCGCAACCGTCGCGACGGGCACCGCGACCAGCGCCCGGACGAGCGCGGAGCCGAGATCGTCGGCGTCGCGGACGGCCCAGCCGAGGACGGCGCCGCCGACCGCCGCAGCGATCAACGGGAGGAGCGCCATCGCACCCGACGCCGCTCCGTAGGCGAGGACCCAGATCGGACGCCGCGGTGGGCGCTCCTCGGGCCACGGCGGCTTCGCCTTGCTGACCCGCCGCGCCGGCGAGCCCGACCAGCGCTCACGAGCCGGGACCCGACCGCTGACGGCCGAGCCGGCGAGCACCTCGGCGTCGCGGCCGATCTCGGTGCCGGGGAGCAGGGTCGTGCGGGAGCCGATCGTCGCGCCCGCGCCGATCGTGACGCGCCCGACGCGGAGTTCGTCGCCGTCGAGCCAGTACCCGGCGAGATCGACCTCGGGTTCGACCGACGCTCCGTCGCCGAGCGTCAACAGGCCGGTGACCGGCGGCAGGGTGTGCAGGTCGACACCCTTGCCCACCGTCGCGCCGAGGGCCCGTGCGTAGTAGCTGATCCACGGTGCGCCGGCGAGGTTCGCGGCGCCCGCCGCCTCGGCCAGCTGCTCGACGGCCCAGATGCGTACGTGCACGCTGCCGCCACGCGGATAGGTGCCGGGCCCGACGCCGCGGAGGAGCAACCGCGCCCCGGTCGCGGCGAGCGCCATCCGGCCGAAGGGCGAGATCAGCGCGAGCCACCCGACGCCCACCCACCACCACGACACGGTCGGCACCCACGCAACGTCGGCGAACCGGGCGAGCGCTCCGGTGAGTGTGAGGGTCCAGACCAGCCATCGGAGTCCGACGACCGTCTGCAGCGCCAGCGTCAAGACGAGCTGCAGCCCCTGCGTCGGGCGGGGGGTCCGCCGAACCCATGCCCGGCCCTCGGGTTGGCCGATGGCGCGCAACTCCTCCATCCGGTCCGCCATCGCTGCGAGCCGGGGGAAGCCGTAGATGTCCGCCACGGTCGCCTGGGGGTACTCCTCGCGCAGGACCGACACGAGCTGGGCAGCAGCGAGGCTCCCGCCGCCGAGCTCGAAGAAGTCCTCGTCGAGGCTCCCCACGCGCACCCCGAGCACGTCGGCCCACCGCTCGGCGAGCCAACCGACCGAGCCGTGCAACGCCGCGTCGGCTTCGTCGTCGCGCCCAACCAGCGGCCACGGCAACGCAGCGCGGTCGACCTTGCCGGAGGTGCGAACGGGGATCTCGTCGCACACCGTGAGGAGCGGTACCAGGGCGGCAGGGAGCGAACGGCGCAACGACTCGGTCGCCGCCCGCAGGTCGAGGTCGTCGCCTACGAGGTAGCCGACCAGCACCTGGTGCCCGACACCGGTGCGCTGCACGACCGCAGCGGCGCTCGTCACGCCCGGAAGCTCCAACAGCGCGGCGTCGACCTCGCCGAGCTCGATGCGACGGCCGCCGAGCTTCACCTGGTCGTCGGCCCGCCCGACGAACAGGAGCCCCTCGGGGTCGCGCACCACCAGATCGCCACTGCGGTAGGCGCGGTCCCACCCCAGTGACTCCATGGGGGCGAACCGCTCGGCATCCCGCTCGGCGTCGAGGTAGCGGGCCAGGCCCACTCCCCCGATGACCAGCTCGCCGGTGGCCCCGGGCTCCACCTCGTTGCCGGCCTCGTCGACGACCGCGAGGTCCCAGCCGGCGAGCGGCAACCCGATCCGAACCGGACCGTCGGCCGTCAAGGGCGCAGCGCACGCCACGACCGTCGCCTCGGTCGGGCCGTAGGTGTTCCACACCTCGCGCCCGCCCACCGCGACCCGCTCCGCCAGCGCCGGCGGGCACGCCTCGCCGCCGAAGATCAGCAGTCGAACGTGGTCGAGTGCGTCGGCGGGCCACAGCCCGACCAGCGTCGGGACGGTGGAGACGACAGTGATGCCGTGATTGACGAGCCACGGCCCCAGGTCCATTCCCGAACGGACCAGTGACCGGGGTGCGGGAACGAGGCAGCCGCCGTAACGCCATGCCAACCACATCTCCTCACACGATGCGTCGAACGCGACCGACAATCCCGCCAGCACCCGGTCGCCCGGACCGAGGGGATCGTCGAGTTCGCCGGCCAGGAACAGGTGCGCCTCGGCGTCGACGAAGGCAGCGGCCGAGCGATGGGTGACGGCCACCCCCTTGGGAACACCGGTGGAGCCCGACGTGAAGATGATCCAGGCGTCGTCGTCGGGAGCCACGGGGCGCCGTTCGGCCCCGTCGGCCGGATCGGTGCCGGTCCCGGTCGGGGTGATGGTGGGCCCGTCGGTCACCACCACGGTCACTGCCGCTTCGCCCAACACGAGCGAGATCCGCTCCTCGGGATCGTCGGCGTCGACCGGGACGTAGGCAGCGCCCGCCCACAACGTCGCGAGGACCGCGATGTAGAGGTCGTTCGTGCCCGACGACATCCGGATCCCGACGCGCGACCCATGCCCAACGCCGTGACCCACGAGCTGTTCCGCCAGCGCGTCGACGTGCGCGAGGAGATCGCGGTACGACAGGACGCCGATGCCGTCGTCGAGCGCCGGCTCCTCGGGGAACCGTTGCGCCGTGGCGATCAGGACGTCCACCAGGGTCCGTTCGGGCGGAGCAAACGGCCCGCCGCGCAATGGATCGGCAAGCACCTCGCTCATGGGGCGCAGCAGAGCCCGACGGTCACCGGGCCGCCGGCCTTGCTCGACGTCGTCGTCTCGGACACCTGCAACGGGCTACCAGAACTCGGGCCGTCCGTGCCCCTCGAACGTCGTGATCGCACTCCGCCACCTCCGGGCCCGGAACCTATGGTCGCCGAGTGAACAGCGAACGGCGCGCAGATGACGTCAGGATGACGTTCCCCCCGGTCTTGGCGACGGATTCACCCCGCGTTCACCTGAGGGTGCTTACCTCACGTCAGTCCGACTCAGGAGACCCCATGACCGACCTCCCGCAACCCGACTACGACGAAGCGATCGACGTCGTCGTCGAGAACCTCGCCGTGCACTACCCGACCATCGACCAGGCCGAGATCCGTGGCCTCGTCGCCGAGGCAGTCGCTCGAATCGCCAGCGACACGAAAGCACCGTCGTTCGTCGCGGTGCTCGCCGAGAAGGAAACCCGCGACATCCTCGACGCCAGGACGGCGACCCCCGAGATCTGATCTCGCCCGGCGTCGCCACACCTGCAGAACACGCATCGTCGCCGGTGGTGCCGACGTCACCGCCGTCGCCAGGCTCATGGGCCACAATAGCATCGCCACTTCCCAGGGCACCTCGCCGCCGCTGGCCGGGCGACACGACACGCCGCAACGGTCAACCCATCTGGAACCAGATCACCGGCACCGCGTGAACGTCAACTCGTCAGGGACCGTTCTGGCCGCGCATCTTCTCGATCCTCACTGCGGCGAGTGTCACGAACCACCTGTAGCCCGGGAGCCCGAGCAGTCTGCACCTTCGTCCTCATAGAGTCGAACGGTGTTCAACTCTCCCGCCGACTTCGCCACCTCGTACGCGGTCTCTCCGGCTGCGGTGCCCGTGCTGTACCGTTCGCAGGCGTCAAGGCCGTTGTCGAGGAAGAGTCTGAGCACGGCTCGGCGCCGCTCGGTCCACGTACCCCCGTCGAAGGTCGGTGCGATGCTGTCGACATCGCCAACATTGAAGACTGACATCACTGGCGGATCCTCAGGTATGCGCCAGTTCAGGTCGTAGTCGAGGTCGACCAAGACCTGGGCTACAGGCAGGTTGTTGCTGAGGATCGCGCAAATCACTGGATCAGAGAGTCGGTCCCGAGAGCGGGGCGGTCGTTCTTCTCGGACTGCCTTAGCGGCTTCCTCCTCACCGCTTCTAATGCGCGCGCAGAGATCCGTGTCGCCCGTGTCGCGGACCGGAATCGCTACATCGGTGACCGCACTGTCACCAGCAACGACATCGACCTCGCGATCGGCGCCACAGGCACCGACCGACATGGCCAACGTCCACGTCACCACAACAGCGAGCGTCCGACCCCGCCACATCAGAACTGAGCCCCGATGTTGATGATGTCGCCATTGCAACCGTTCGTAGTACGCCGCAACGTCGCATAGGAATCGATGATTCTCTCGACGAGCTGTTGGTCGCCGCCGTGTTCACGTCGAATCTGCTGGCTGAATCCGATACCGATGAGGTTATTCTGCAAATCCACAGTCGTGTCCGTGCTGCCGAACTTGCAGGCCGACCCGAGCACGCCTTCCCACAACTCGGTCCGGAGCCCTAGATCCCACGCGATCTGATCTCCGAACTGAAGTGCCACTCGCCCAATGAAGAGGGCATGTGAGATCGCGTTCCTGATGGCGTCCTGCTCACTGGCGGTGATTGTGCCAAACTCGCGTGACCAGAATGATGCGTAGTAGTCGCCCTGGTTCTCCGAGTCGATGGCGATAGACATCACCCTTTGGCACTGTTCCAAGGAGAGCGGTGAGTTGAGGGTGCACTCAAAGGAGCCGGCGGCGATTCTCCCCATCTGCTCGAGGCGATCCCAAAAGCCTGGCGTGTTGCCGAACGGGCACGGTAGCTTCGCCGGGAGAATGGTGGTTGTCGGCGAGGTCGTGCCGGGCGAGGGATACTTCGGCTGATCGGGTCGGCATCTTGCAGCGCTCGGGTACGTCGATAGGTCATGCGGCACGATGGGAGACTTGGGGCCTGAGATGTTTTGCACACCGGACGGTGTTGGCGCGCTCAGCGTCGATGTTCTCGGGTGTGAGGCTCGCCAGGCTGCGTCCGCCGCGATCAGAATTTGCCCAAACTGTGGGTCAAGGACTGAGGTCTGGTATTCCGCCCACCAGACATCAAACTGGGCCTCCGCCCCGTTGTTTACAGCGATCTGGTAGAACCAGCGCCGATTGTCCTCGCGGGCCTGCGCGATCGCCGAGCCGACCGCAGCCCAGTACTCGTCCGACGACTGATAGCTCGAGGCCGCTGCCATGTGACCGTTCGGATCCCAGTTGTTGAGTGGGTTGTTGTGGGCGTAGGTGTAGCGGTTGAGGCTGATGGGGTTGTCGAGACGGCCGCCGTAGCTGTCGCGTGACGTGAACGTTGCCGTGGATGGTCGGTAGTGGCGGGCTCCCATCCAGACTTCTGCGGTGGTGGGGTCGGTGTAGTCGCCTTGGAACCCGACCGTCGTCGACAGCGACCCCGTTGTCGAGGTCTTGACCCCGAACGGGTTGAAGTTGGTGGAGTTGTCAACGAGCCCAGTCACGGGGTTGCGGAGCCCGGCGACATTGCGATGCGAGTCGACGACCGCCCACCGTGCGTTCGCACCGCCCACCTGCTTGGCCGACAGGACGGTGCCGTCGAGGCTGTGGTTCGTGACCCACGCCCCATCGCTGACTGGGTCGAGGCTCTGTCCAGAGTAGGTGAACGCAGTGCCGTTGCGGGTGGCGATGCGTCCGAGGCCGTCGTAGGTCATGGTGACGGTGCCGTTGGTGAGGGCTTGGCCGTACACATCGAACGTGCTGTTGGTTGTGGTTCCGCCCGAGGTCACAGATGCCAGTGTGCCGCGATCGGTCCACGTGTAGGTCGCGCCCCCACCGGAGGTGAGCCGGTTCTGGGCGTCATAAGCGTAGGTCGTCGCGCCGACACCGGTGCGGTTGCCTGCCTCGTCGTACGTGTAGTTGGTGGTGGCGCCGGCAGTGTCGGTCCACGAAGCAAGTTCGCCGCGGGTGTTGTAGCTGCCGTATTGGAAGCCGTTGTCCGCGGGGTTGGAGTTTCCCCAGACCATGGTGCTGGTCTGGTTGCCGTCGTTGTCGTACTGGTATGCGCGGGCGTACTCGTCGCCGCCACCGTTGATGTCAGGCATAACGTCCCAGCTGGTGCGCCCATAGTCGTCGTAGCCGGTCCACCGCACTGGGGTGTTTGCCGGGACGCCACCGGGTCCGTTGGAGGCGACGTAGACGCGTCGTCCGGCGTTGTCGTAGCCGTACTCGGCGTTGCCGCCGGTGATCGGGTCGGTCTCGCCGATCAGGCGGCCGGCGTCGTCATAGGACAGGTCCGCGGTACCGGCGGGATCAGTCCGGAGGTCGAGACGGCCGTTGTCGTCCCACTTGTACTGCGTCAGTCCTCCACCGCCGTTGATGGTGCGGGGTAGCCCTCGATCGTCATAGGTCACCGTGATCGCCGAGGTCGGATGCGAAATCGACGTCGGCCGGCCGTTGTTGTCGTACGCGTACGTCCTCGAACCCGTCGCCCCGGTCGCTGATTCGGTGAGGGGACGTCCGGCGTCGTCGTACGTACGGTTCAACACGACCGAGCCGGGTTGCTGTTCCTTGGTCACGAGCCCAGCACCGTCATAGCTTGTGGTCCATGTCCGGTTCGCTGCAGGCTGTCCGGCTGGCGCCGGTGGTTCGACCCTGGACTCGAGGAGATTCCACGACTGATAGTTGAGGATCGTGTCGAACGCCGAGGAGGATGCTGCGTTGCCCCGCGCGTCCCGGACCCGGGTGTTGTTGCCCGCAGCGTCGTAGAACAGCTCGGTCGACGCACTGTCGGCACCTGACCCGACTGTCACCTTCTTCATCCGCCCTGCAGCGTCCCACTCGACCACAGCAGGGCGACCTTCGGGCGACGTCGTCGACGTCCGCATGCCGCGACCGTTGTAGGTCATGACGGTCGCCAATGCAGGTTGGGTTCCACCTGTGCCCTTGTTGATCGACTTCGTCTGACGGCCAGCCTGGTCAAACTCCGCGATTGTCTCGATGTTCGTGGCGTCGGTGGTCTTCACGGTCTCGCCGAAGCTGTTGATCGTCACCGACGACGTGTGGAACAGGGGGTCCGTGACCGTGAGCTGCTGGCCGGCGCCGTTGAACGTCTTGGTCGTCAACTTCCCCAACGGGTCCTTCGCCCAGGTCTGGTTGCCAACCGAGTCGTAGTCGAACGTCGACGTGAGCATCTTCGGCAAAGGCACTCCAACCTCGCGCAACTCTGTTGTCTGGGTGCGAGTCCGGTTCGCCATGTCGTACGTGAATCGCGTCACGGCCCCGGTGGGATCAATCGTCCGCACCTTGTTGCCGACCCGATCGAAGAACGTGGACGTTGTCACCGTCGAGCCCGGGGCCGATCCTGGTGTGACCGCTTTGTAGTTGCGGTTGAGCTTGTCGAAGCTGAACGTCGACGTCTTGCCGCGCCGGTCCACAGATGTGATCAGGTTGCCGACCAGGTCATAGGTCGAAGACTGTGTCGGTGTCATCGCTGTGCCACCGGGCGGCGTGTACGTGGGGAACGTCACCAGCGTTTCGCGGCCCTGCTCGTCGAAGGTGTGGGTCGTCACGTTGCCGCGAGCGTCGCGCTCGTGGGTCGTCTCACCGAACGCGTTGTACCCGGTGCGAGTGTCCGGGCGTGACGACACCGGGGTCGCTCCGCCGGTTTCGTTCGGCACCGTCGGCGCCAGCGCGTTGGTCGCATGACCCAGCTGGTCGTACGTCGTGCTCGAAACGCCGTTGTCGGGGTCGGTGACCTGGGTCGGGAGACCTCGGGCGTCGTAGAGGAATTGGGTGACGATATCGGTCGTGCCGTTTTCGACCGTCGTCGACGTCAACGTCCCCGTCGTTGGGTTGTACAGCGAGCGAACCTCCCGGTCAGCGTCGGTGTAGCCCTTTCGTTTCTCTGAGGTGACGTTGCCAGCGGCGTCGTACACCTTGGTCGTCTTGCGTTCCTCGGTGTTGGACGCGTTGAACAGGGTTTCAGTCTCGACTTGTCCGGCCGGGTTCACCGAATAGGTGGTCTTTCGGGCGGGCGGCCCACCCACAGTGACTGAGTTCCCTTCCGACTTCGACAGCAGGTTCCCCGCCGTGTCGTAGGTGTTCGACTCCAACGTGAGGTCGTACGGTGCGCCGGTTCGAGGCTGGAAGTTCTTCAAGGTCTTCTGGCGCACCTGGTCGAACTCGTAGGTCGTCGTGACTTGGCGGCCCTCGGCATCGGTCGTCTTGCTCGCGCGGCCGGCGTTGTCGTAGTCAAGATCCCGTACCGTCAACGTCACTGTCGTCGCCGGCGCGAACTGTGGGTCTGGCTGATACGCGAGAAGTGTGGTGACATCGGGGAGGTTGTCGTCGGTGAATGTCGTCTCGTACACCCGACCCAGCGGATCAGTCGTGCGGATGATGTTGCCATTCGCGTCGTAGTCTGTGGTTGTGGTCGCGGCGATCACAGTTCCGTACGCGACGGTCTCGGTCTTCTTGCGGTCGGCAGCGTCGTAGGTGTATTTCGTGACACGCGTCGCGCCGCCGCCGGACACAGCGACCTGTTCGGTGCGGTCGACATTGCCGTTGTTGTCATAGAAGGTGTCGGTCCGCAACTGTCGCGTCGATGCGGTCACGACGTTGGTGACCGCCGGCTCGAGGACCTTCGTCGGCCGGGACAGCTTGTCGTAGGTCGTCGTCCACACCGTCCCCGCAGGAATGCTGTTCCCGGCATCGGTCTCGGTGCGGGTCAATTCCCGACCGAGCTCGTCGTAGGTGTAGGTGGTGGTCTTGCCCAGCGGGTCGACCATCGTACGAAGGTTGCCCTTGTTGTCGTACGCGTAGGTCGTGTCCGCGAACGCTGCCGCGCCCAACGCACCCGCGACCGGTTCGGTCTTCTTCTTCAACAACCCGGCCGGCATGTCGCCACCGTCGACCGCCGCCTCTCCTCCAGTGGTCCAGTCATAGGACACGGCCCCGCTGCCCGGCTTCGTCTCCTTCATCACCTTCTTGCCCGACGGGTCGTACTCGGTCAGCGTCAAGAATGTCGGGTCCGCCGCGCCCGTCGAGCGGGGGTCGCGGGACTCGGTCCGGTTGTTCTGCGCGTTGTACTGCGCGTACGACACACGGGTCACGCCGTCCTGCACCGCGGTCTGCTTGCGGGCCAGACCGGCCGGGTTGAAGTCCTCGTAGAGCTCGTAGTGGCCGCTATCTTCGAAGTTCACCTGCTTCAAGAACCCGGTCGCGACGTCGTAGACCCACTCGCGGGTGAAGCCCAACTCGTTGATCCGCCGGGCTAACCGCTTCTGAGCGTCGAAGCCCCACACCGTCGTCTTCGACCGAGGGTCGGTCACCGTGACCCGCAGCGACTCCCCCGCAATCGGCGTCGTCGCGTAGTTGTAGGAGTGCTGACCGCCGGTGCCGTCCTTGCGCCACGACACCTTGCCATCGGGTTGATACGACAACTCGATCTCGGTGTTGCCGACATAGGACACGTTGCCGGGGTTCTTCCACTTCGACAACCGACCCCCGACAGGGTCGGTGTACTCGTACACCGTCTTCACTGTCGGCGTGGCTGTGTTCATCGGGTCGACCACTCCAGTGAGCCGTGCCGAGGTGTCGTACTGGTAGGTCCACGTCGACTGGCCCTGGCCGGTCACCGAATCGGTCTTCACCGACGTGACGACGGTGCTGGCGGCGACCGTCGTCGTGGTGAGGGTCAGATTCCGCATCGCTGTTGACGCCGAGGCCGAGGCGAACGAACTCATCGTGATCTGGTTCGCGACCGACCAGTCGACGCGGAGCTCATGTCCCAACTCGTCGACCACCTTGATCAAGCGACCGTTCGAGTCGAACTGCGAGACCGTCCCGTCGGGGTCGGTCAACGTGAACACTCCAGAAGAGAGCGACAGGGTCGAACCAACCCCTTGCGGCGAGGCCAGCGTGCCGTCCGTGTTCGCACCGTAGAACTCGCTGCGACCGTCGGACCGGTACAGGGTCGGCCCAGCTGCTCCACCCGGCCACGAGACTCGCAAGTCGAGGAGAGTCGACCAGCCCTTCCCGAACAACCCGGTACGAGGATCCAGCGAGTTGTAGGACCGCTCGATCTGCAACTTCGGGCCCACCGACGCCACCGCTGCGTCCAGCTGCGACGCGAAGTAGTTGCCCGTCACCAGATTCACACCACCCTTGAACCCCGAGAACGGGTCGTCACCACCACGCCACGCCGGAGCGGTCGGCGGCGGCACCGACGCACGGAACCACTTCGGGCTCGACCACGTGACATTGGTACCGTCACCAACCGCAACCGACCACCGATACGCCCGGTTCCAGAACAACGGCTTCACCGAAGCCGCCGGAATCGTCGAGCCAGCCTGCCACGGGCTCTGCACACACCCGACATCGCTGTTCGATGCGAAGTCCCACTCACACACCTGGAACAGATACGACACCGAATCGTTGTCAGGGTCGCTCCCCGACGCCACCAGCGTCGGCGTCGCGCTGTTGATCTCACCATCGGGCGACACCGCCGTCGAAACCGGCGCCCGATTCTGGAAGGTCACATCGATGTACGTGACGCCCAGATCGACTCGCGACAACGGCCCGCTCTCGTTGCCTCGGAACCCAAGGATCGGCGCGTTCCACTTGGTCTGACCGGCGGCCCGATCAGCGCGCCACACGGTGTTGAAGCGGTTCGTGAATCCGATGGTCGCGTTGCCATCGGCGTAGCCGGAGAGCCCCAGGCCGTACATCACGTTCATCGCATAGAAGTTGTCCTGCAGGCCCAACGGCATGTTGTCGTACGCGAACCACACACCGTTCGGTCCGATATTGGGGAAGTACCACGACCCCTCCGTCCGAACCTGCGCGTTCGCGATCTGCACGTCGCTGTTGGCGTCGATCGTCGACCACAACGACGCCAAATTGAACTCCATGTACGTCCGGAACAGATACGACCCGTCATACCCGGTGCCACGGATACACCCGGAGGTCGTCGGGAACTCGCAGAAGAGCCCCGTCGTGCCACCTGTGTAGTAGGTCAACCACCAGTGCACACCGGTCGTGGTCACGCCCACCAACGGATCCAACGACACCGGGTACGCGTCTGCCGCCAACCCTTTCAACCACTCCGCCGACGCCGACAGCGCCAACGACTGACGACCCGCAGCGTCGCGACCCCGATGCTCCAACGCGATCTTCGAAACGCCTGCGGCGACCGGCGAGCCGGCCTTATCGAGCGCCACCGGCGGAGCGATCGCCAACCCGGCGTCCTTACCGCCCACCGACACCGACATGGTGCCCTGCTGCGCCGGCTGGCCGTCCTCGTACCGTTCTGTCGGAGCGACGTCGGCGCCCTCGACAATGAACGGGAACTCGGTGCGATCCTGAGACCGCTTGAGAACGACGTCCTCCTTCAACCCTGCTGCCGACACCGTGTACTTCACATCGACACCGGGCCACACGTCGGCATAGACCACAGATCGGCCGTCCTTCGACACCACCGGATCAACCGTCGCTGCGCTGTCGGGCCGGAACCGCAACGGCTGCCCCTTCCGCGCTTCCACGGTCACGCCCACCGCGGAGGACTCGAACCGGTACGCGACACTGTCGCCCGACGACACGACTACACCGTCCTTCCCCTTCGTGAGACGCACGTCGATCTTGGAGAACTTCCCGTCGCTCGCCTTGTAGAACCTGCGCTGCGAGTACGACCGCAACGACCGGGAACCATCGGGATTTGTGACCAGCTCCGATACCTCGTCCATCGGACCGTCAGACGCTTTCAAGGTCGTCTGCTCGTTCGCTCGCGGCTGCTCCGGTAGCGCCACCGATGCGTCGATCGGAGTCGACGCCAACCGTTCCCTCACACCCGCATTCGGGTCGGGCAGCACCTTCGTCCGGTCGCCGCTCGACGCCGGCAACGGGTTGCGCGCATCGCCCGGCACGGACTCGTCCGTACGGCCAGGCGGCTGGACGAACGGACCCTTGGGAATAGCGATGTCCGGATGCTTCGGACCGAACCGGCCCACCGGCTCCGCACCAGCGACGTTCGTTAGCGACGACGCACCGATCACCACTGCGACGGCGACAGCAACACAACACCTGATTCTTTGGTAAACGACATTTGCGCGGCTCATTGACGCCCTAGAGCCTGTTGCATAAATGGGGTCTGGTGGGTGCTCGCGATTTGGGTCGCGGGGGCGCATGATTCTGCGATGGCGTACAACTTCGTGTCGGCGGATCGGGGTCAGCGGTTCTTGTTGCCGCCGGACATGGCGGACTGGTTGCCCGAGGGGCACCTGGCTTGGTTCGTGATCGATGTGGTCGATCAGATCGACCTGGATCGGTTCCGTCGCGTGTACCGCTCCGATGGTCATGGCCGTCCGGCGTATGACCCGTCGGTGATGGTGGCGTTGTTGTTGTACGCGTATTGCAGCGGGGTGCGGTCGTCGCGGGTGATCGAACGGCGTTGTGTTGAGGACATCGCGTTCCGGGTGCTGGCAGGGAACTTGTGCCCGGATCACGTCACGATCGCACGGTTCCGGTCCCGTCACGCGGGCGCGCTTGCGGAGGTGTTCATCGACTCGCTTCGGCTGTGTGCCGAGGCGGGACTGGTCAGATTGGGTGTCGTCGCGTTGGACGGCACGAAGATGGGCACGGACGCTGCGACCGACGCGAACCGGACGCTTGAGGAGCTCACGAAGACGGTCGCCGAGATGCTCACCGATGCCGACGACATCGACCGTGCCGAGGACGAGGAGCCGCCACCGGACCCGACCCCGAAGCAGCTCGCCGGCCGAGCGGATCGGCTCGCTCGGCTGCGGGCGGCGAAAGAACGACTCGAGACCACCGCGGCGGAGCGAGCGAAACGCTTCGAGGATCGGTGCGCCAAATCGAATGCCGCACGGGCAGAGAAGGGGCTGCCGCCACGCGAGTTCCGGCCGCGACCACGAGGGGAGACCCCGCAGCCGAACGCGGTGGCGAACACGACCGACAACGAGAGTCGATTGATGCGCGGTCGAGGCGGATCGATTCAGGGTTACAACGCGCAGGCAGCGTGCACCGCGGACCAGGTCGTCGTCGCCGCGGAGGTGACCCAACAGACGAGCGACCTCGAGCAGCTGCCAGTGATGCTCGACGCGACGAACGCGACGCTCGACGCCGCGGGCATCGACGATCGACCCGAGGCGCTCGTCGCGGACGCCGGCTACTGGCGCATCGCGAACGTCGACGGATCGATTCCCGATGCACCCGAGTTGTTCATCGCTGTCGCGAAGCATGCCCGCCGGGGCAGACCACGCAAAGACGGCCAACCTTCGGCGTCGAAGAGCGACCCGTTCGTCGCTGCGATGAAAGCGAAGCTCAAGTCCGATCAAGGTGGCGAGATGATGAAGCTACGAAAGTCGACGATCGAGCCGGTGTTCGGTCAAATCAAGGACGCCCGAGGGGCGCGACGGTTCTCCCGGCGCGGACTCGCGGCAGCGCAAGCCGAGTGGCAACTGCTGTGCGCGGCCCACAACCTCAACAAGTTGTGGCGTCACACCCTCACCACTCGGTGAACAGCCCCGGGGCGCATCAGCCGGCCCAGGACGACCGCCTCCGAGTTGACCGCTGAACAGCAACCGGAGCCCTGCTGGCGAAGCAGCTGCGAGGTTTCCGAAACAGGCTC
>Ga0116186_1001237_pt1 | contig 26495 bp, 36 predicted proteins | sample AD_JPNNA4_MetaG_FD_89806 | JGI IMG/M metagenome (GOLD analysis project Ga0116186, IMG submission 89806) | Active sludge microbial communities of municipal wastewater-treating anaerobic digesters from Japan - AD_JPNNA4_MetaG | ecosystem: Engineered > Bioreactor > Anaerobic > Digestate | place...
AAACTCATCACCCGTAAAAATCAAATAGTATTAGACCCATTCATTGGAAGTGGAACAACAGGCATAGCTTGTAAGAAACTTGGAAGGAACTACATCGGGATAGAAATTAATGATGACTACATCAAGATAGCAGAAAAAAGAATAGCCAACACAATCGTTAATGAAACTCTATTTGATGTGGATGTTATTTATAAAAAAAGATTTTAAATTACTTATTACTGTTATTGATTTATAAAAATCAATAACAGGATGTAAAAAATGTTCTTGATTGGTGATTTCTTCAAACGAAGAAGAAATACCCTATTGACATTAAGATTAATTTGTGATATAATTAATAAATTTTGGAGGAGAGAAGATGGTAACAATAGATGATTTTAACAAAATTTTATTGTGTAGAGTTTATGGTATAGATGTGATATTCTCGAAAGACCATAGTTGTCAGAATTGTGTTCTTTATGATATTTGTAAAGATGTTCCTGAAGCAGATGAGTATGTTTATTTGTGTATTGTAAGAGGAAAAGGCAATTGTTCTGAATGTAATATGAGGAATGAGTGTGATGATGTGCTGTTTTACTATCTAAGAAGTAAAGGAAATTTCTATAATGAGAGAATTTTATTTATCTATAACCTGTATCAGAATTTGAAAAGAAATTTTGATAAATATGTTGAAATTATTAAGAATAAAGAAAATACTGAAAATGAAGGTGGGGAAGTTTACTGGAAAGCTGTTTATGAATTTGTAAAAAGAAAAGTAGAAAAATAATTTAGAAAGGAGGAGTTGATAGGATGAAATGTTCAGAATGTGATTTTGATTTTGATGAGATTGAGATAGGGGATGACAATCATTGCCCTTTTTGTGATACCGATTTTGGTAAAAAGCATAGAAAAAAATTTATGTCTTTTATAGCAGATGATGATTTTGATTTTACAGAATTTGGAGAGGAAGGAGGACATTATTTTGAAGATTGAAAATATTTCTGGAAAGAGACAACTTTATAGGAAATGTAAAGCATTTTACACTTTATTTAGTGGTAGAAAAGATGTATACTTTATAAGGTTAATGCTATCGTTTAGAGATATAAAAGATTTTGATACTATGAAAATTGCAAGATATTTTAATGTTCTTCGTAAGTTTTGTGATAGGAGAGGGATTAAAATTCATGGATATTTATGGGTTCTTGAAAAACAGAAAAGAGGTGTTCCCCATTATCATGCAGTTATTGTTGTAAACAGAGGTGTCAAAATACCAAAACCAGATAAATCATGGTGGAATTATGGTGCTTCAAGTATAAAAGCATCTGATTATTTCAGTTATAAATATTTAACAAAAGAAAGTCAGGCTATTGTTACAAGAACAATAAAGAAGTTTGTTCATAGATGTGGTGTTGGTTGTCTTGGTGATGCTAAAGAATGGTTTGATTATCTTTCTTTATGTAGAGCATTAAAGATAATGTCCAGAAAATTTGGTGAGTTGTGCAGAAAAGTAAAAGGTAAATGGACATTTGTTGAAAATAATGTTAGAGTTAAATGGTTTGGGGACTTGAATGATTTGAAGACAGATAAATGGAAATTTTTGTATGGGTTAGTAGATGCAAAAACTGGAGAAGTTGTTTATTATCCATCTTAAACAGGAGAGATAATGCCACGAACAAAAAAGAAAACTGAAGAAGTTTTGGTTAAGGATTTGTTTAAAGAAATAGAAGTTCCATCACCAGCTTTTTGTAAAAGATGTTCTAATAAAGATGTTAGAAAAATGCAGGACTTAATAAACAGAATGTTTTTTATGATGAAGCAGTTACATCTTAAAATATTTGACAAAGATGAAAAAGATTTAAATTCATTATTAAATCATTTGGAAAAGTTTTGTAAAAAAAGAAAGGGATAAATTATGTTTGAAAAAATTTATTTTATCATTGAAAATACTTACAGGTTTAACAGAAAACCAGAAGAAACATTTGAAAAAATCAAACAGGTTATTAAAGAATATTACTGTATCAAGGAGGAGAGGATTGAAAAAGATTAATGCAGTCATTCTTATTTTAGGCATAATTTTTATTCCAAATATTTTACATAAACATAAACCAATTCCTTATTCTGATGATTTTGTCAAAGCTGTAGTAAAAGTTGAATCAAATGGTAATGCTAAAGCTGTTAGTAAAAAAGGTGCTATAGGGTTAATGCAGATTAGATACAGTATTTGGGAAAAAGAGTTAAAAAAACATAAAATTATAAAAACAAGAAATTGCTTATTTAATCCTGTTAAAAATGTTAATGCTGGTAAATATATCCTTGCCAAATACTACAAAGAAACAAACTTTGATTTAGAAAAAACATTAAGCAAATATTCTGGTAATTCTAAAAATTACTATAACAAAGTTATAGGAGAATTTTATGGGAAAGATAGATAACATATTTGAGATGTTAAAATCTTGTGATATTGATGAATTGACAAAGATTAAAAATTATGTTAACATGCTTTTATCTACTGAAACAGATGATGAGAGTGATGATGAAAAAGTTTTGTATACATACTTAACTGAAAGAATGAAAAAGGAAGGAGTTTTTTATCCTCAATTTTATGCTATAAAGAGTAAAAAACAGATAAGGAAAAAATTGAGAGAAATTATTTCTTTCTTATTTGAAATGTATGGCTCTGACTTAACACAGAGAGAAAAGATGAAATTGTTTGAATTATTTGCTGAATTACTGGTAGGGTTTTTAATCAGATGTAACATTCCTGTTTCGTTTGAGACTGTTTACAACAGTAAAGAATATTTCATTGGCGAATTAGACAGGGCATTTCCATGGTATTCAAAAAATGTTCTAAAAATTTTGGTAAATGGTGGGGATAAAAAATTTTTTAGAACATGTGTTAATAAAGGAAGTCTGTAATGGATAAAATATTAGATAAACTTTTGAACAGTTTTAATAGTAATGAGTTAAAGAATGTGGACATAAGAATAAGGGAAGAATTATTAGACTCTGTTTTAATGTGTATAAATCAAGATGAAGAAAATATTAAAATCTGTCTTGAAAGGCTTAGTCTTATCAAAAGTTTATGTTTATCTGTTGTTAATCTTGTTAATCCCGAAACATATAGTCTTGTTTGTGAAGTTATTAACGAGCTTAAAAGAATAAAAAAGTTGATTAAAAATTGAGGTAATACATGGAAAACTATTCAGCCTCTCTACAAGAGAATATAATAACTTTGCTTGTTTTTAAAGATGATGTTATTCCGTTAGTCAAAGAAAATGTAGATGTATCTCTATTTGATAACAGGTTTTATAAAAGAATTGCAAAAGTATCTGTTGATTATTTTAATGAATTTAAACAAGCTCCCAAAAAACATATTTATGATTTGCTTGAAAAAGAGTTATTGAGTGGGGATGGTAAGGCTTTTGTTGAAATATTAAAACAAGTAGAAGAAATAAAAGACTTTATAAATGTAGAATTTGTTTTAACACAGTTAGAGAAATTCATAAAAATACAATCTTTAAAACAGTCAATAAAAAAGGCGTATGAATTAGTTGAGATTGGTAATTTAGAAAAAGCTGAAGAAGTAATTGATAGTTATGGAAAAGTAAAAATATCATCCTTTGATGCTGGGATAAAATTTGATGATTTTACTTCTATTGATTTATTAGGGGAAGAAGAAGATGAAGACACCATTTTAACAGGAATAAAATATCTTGATGTTCTTGGACATGTTCCGCATAAAAAAGAACTATTTATAATGATGGCACAATCTGGTTATGGTAAATCGTGGTTTTTAGTTCATCTTGCTAAATTTGCTCTATTACAGGGAAAGAAAGTTCTATATATAACACTTGAATTAAGTGATGTAAGATTGGTTAGAAGATTTATACAATGTTTGTTTGGTGTAACTATTCAGAATGAGTTTGTGTATAAATTACCTATATTTGAACAGGATGATTCTGGTTATTTATCTAATATCAAATTCAAGGAAGTATTTTATACAAAATCACTATTAAAGGAAAAGACGGTAAAAGAAGTAACAGAAAAATTAAAATATTTCAGAAACAAATCATTTGTAATAAAAAGTTTTCCATCTGGTACTCTTTCAGTAAGAGGATTAAGAAGCTATATTGAAAATCTATCAGAGATACATAATTTTGTCCCTGATATAATTTTACTTGATTATCTTGATTTAATGGAAGTGGACCCCGAAAGAATGAGAATTGATTTAGGAAGAAATGCTGTTGATTTGAGAGGTATTGCTGATGAAATGAATTTAGCAATGGTTACTGTAGCACAAACAAATAAAGTGGCAGAGGATACTAAATTAATTACAAGAAAACATATTGCAGAGGATTTTTCAAGAATAAGAACTGCTGATATTTTTATAACATACAACAGAACAGTTTATGAAAAGAAATATAATCTTGCAAGGTTGTATGTAGATAAGAGTAGAAATAACAAAGATGGAGACTTAATTCTTATTTCACAAAATTATGATATTGGTCAATTTTGTTTATCTTCTGCTGTTATTAATAACAGTAAATATGAGGAAATATTTGAGAATATGAATGGAGGTAAAAATTGATACCGCCGAGAAGCATAGAAGATTATTTAACAAGATATTTGCCGAACAATGAAGACTACTACAAAAAAGTAACACACATCCCTTCTTATAAACATAAGACAGAACCATATCAACATCAAAAGATTTGCACATATATAGGGTTATCTGAAGATAATTTTCTATTTTTTGCTGATACAGGAGCAGGAAAAACTAAAATAGTTCTTGATATACTTTCAAATAGAGAATTTGAGAGAGCATTAATACTATCCCCTAATGTATCAACAATATCTACATGGGAAGATGAAACAAAGAAACATTCAAATTTTGGTTATCTTTCCTTGTATGGTTCTTCAAAAGAAAGATGGGACGCACTAATGAGAATTAAACCTGAACAGAAACTTGTGTTTCTTAATTATGCTGGTTTAGTTGCATTGGTTTCAGATAAAGAAGACGGTAAAAAGGAAGTAAGTCCTTATAGATTATCAAAACTTTCAACTTTTTTTGATACAGTAATTTATGATGAAATCCACAAATGTGCAAATGTGAAATCATTAACATTTAATGTTTGTAAAGAAATTTCTAAAAGCTGTAAATTGAGATTTGGATTAACAGGAACACCAATAGATAAAGACCCTATTGATTTTTGGTGTGAGTTTTATTTAATAGATTTAGGAAAAACATTTGGTAAAAATTTCTATGTTTTTAGAGAAGCCTTTTTTAAAAAGGCTAAAGTTCCTTGGGGTTTCAAATACAGGTTTATCAAGGATAGAGAAAAAAGATTGTATACATTTTTAAAGCATAAATCAATAAGGTTTTTAAAAGAAGAAATGCTTGATTTACCAGAAAAAGTATTCAGTAATATTAAGGTTAGTCTTGATAGTGAGGCTTATTTCTGGTATGAAAGATATAGAGATAAGCTATTAAATATGACAAGATTTGATACTGATGCAAAAAGCAGTTTTACTAAATTAAGAGAAATATGTTCTGGGTTTGTTAAGGAAGAAGAAGATGTAGTAGATTTTGGGACAGAAAAAATTGAAGCATTGTTAGGGTTAATAGAAGAAACACCAAAAAATGATAAAATTATAGTTTTTTTAGATTTTGTTAGAAGTGGTGATTTAGTATGCAATGCTTTAGCTAAAAATAAGATAAAGTTTGTAAGATTGTATGGCGGAACTAAAGATAAGGTAGATGTTAAAAATACTTTTATAGCAGATAAAGATGTTAAAGTATTAGTTGCTAATGTAAGGTCTGGTGGAACAGGTTTAAATTTACAGGTAGCAAATTATTGTGTATTTTATGAATTACCATTAAGTTACAGAGAATATTTACAGGCTTGCGATAGAATACACAGACCTGGGCAAACTAAAACTGTTTTCATATACCACATAATAACAAAAGACACTATTGAAGAAAGAGTTGCAGAATTATTACAAGAAGGAAAAGATGTAGTTGATGCTCTTGTTAATGGTAATTTTTTTAAGAAAGATAATAAAAGGGAAGATTCAATGAAAGATTTTAAGGAATATATGAAAGATATAAACAGAATTATTAGGAATACAGAACGGAGAGGCTATGGAGAATTTAATCTCTACAAAAAATTTATCTGAAAAAGATTTAGAACAAATCATTAAGATTTGTAGATATTTTGCTAATAGATTTGGGAAGACTCCTGATGAAAAAGAAGAATTGTATTCTGTTGCAATAACAGAGGCAATGAAGTATGTTGAAAATTTTAATGATAAACTCGGAAAAGAATTACCAAAATTTTTATTTAAAAGAATTTTAGGTAGTATAACAGATGCAAGTAAGGGTAGAAATGAAGTAGCTTTTACTTTCAATATAGAAACAAATGTTTTTGAAAAAGTTGATGATAGATTGTTCGTAGATTATGCACTATCTGTTTTAAATGAGAGAGAAAGAGAAGTTGTTTTCAGATATTATTTTGAAGGAAAGACATTATTGGAGATAGCCAAGGAAGCTGGTCTTTCAAGGGATGTGATTTTTAAGATTAAAAGAAAAGCATTGAATAAAATGAAGGATTTTTTATGCCAATCAGAGACGAAAAAATTATAACCTTTCTTAAAGAAAACAATATTGATTTTGCGTTGCGTGGAAAAAATATAAGCAATAGAGTAGTCTGTGGAATAAACTGCCCATTTTGTGAAGATGATTACGGACATCATCTTGGTATATTTAGGGAAGGGTTTTTTACATGCTGGAAAAATCCAGAACACAGAGGAAGTCTATTTAAACTGTTTTCATTCTTAACAGGATACAGTTTTGATTATTTGAAAACATATTTTGAAGATGATTTTGATAGATTTGCAGACATTATTGAGACAGAAAATAACATTAAAAAATTAACACTTCCAGAATATTTTGTTAAAATAGAAAAGAGACCTTCTACAATGTTGTTTTATAACTATCTTAAATCAAGAGGTTTTGATGATGTTAAAGGACTTGTTGATAGATATAATATTTTATGTTGTTTTAAAAATGAAGAATGGAATAATAGGATTATATTTCCTGTTTATATTAACGGACAAATTGTTACTTGGGTTGGCAGGGCTGTCTCAAATAATGCAAAATTAAGATATAAAAACTTATCAGCAGAAAAATCAATATTAAAGACTACTGATTGCTTGTATAATTATGATACAATTATACAAGGTGGGGATATTTTAATCATTACAGAGGGTGTTTTTGATGCAATAAAACTTGATTATTACACATCTGAAAATATAAAAGTTACTTGTATCTTTACCTCAAGGCTTTCTGAAAAACAAATCCATACCCTATTGACTTTATATAAAAAATATGGTAGAATTTTTATTATCCTTGATAAGGATGCTTATATTAAGGCATTGGGTATTAAGGATGAATTGTCTTTTATAAAAAACATTGAGGTTTTTATATTGGAAGATGTGAAAGACCCTGCGGAATTAAATATAGCAAAAATAAAAAAATTAGAGGAGGAATTAAATGGGAAAATTTAATGATTTAGTCAAGGCAGTTTATTTGAAAAAGCAAATAGTTTATGGTAAAGAAAACAAGGCATTTTTTACAAAGGATAAAGTAATTATTTATTCTGGGCTTAATGTTTTAGAAATACCTAATACTTTCAATGTTGAAAATGTAGCCATTGATTTGAATGTGTTTTATGACATTGTTTATAAATTCGATACATTTAATATTGTTAGTTACGACAGCAAAGGGCTACTATTACATGAAGGTAATCATAAGGTAAAAATACCTACTATTGATTTTGATGAAGTGTTAGAAATTAAGGATGAAAAAGTGGAAGAAGTTGATGCTTCTGTGTTCAAAGATTTGGTAAACAATATAATGAACAGAAATATCCCTATTGTTTATAAACATTCTTTTAGTGAAAATGTTTATTTCTTTGATAATAAAGCTATGAGAACAGATGGTTTTGTTTTATATTCTGTTCTGTTTAGGGACAGAGTGTTTAACGATAGGTATTTTGTAAACGCTGAAAATCTTAAAGTCCTTAATAACATTCTTAAAATAACTGATATAAACAAAGTTATTTTTGGAAGAAAATATCTCTCTGTGTATTCTGATGATTGCAGTTTTTTCATACCCCTTTTTATAGAAAGGGATTTTTGTGATTCATTAGAGACACTTCTTCATAAAGGTCTTGGTTCTGTGTATAATACAATTCCAAAAGAATTTATAGACATACTATCTATATGTCCAGAATATTCTTTTTTCAATTTTACAGGTGAAAAATGTATTGTAACTTTTGAAGATAAGTTTTTATATGAAGGTGAGTTTGATTTTGAAACAGAAACAGAATGTAAGATAAGAGTAAGTACTAAAAGATTAAAAAGTATGGTTAAGGTTTTTGATAGTTTTTTAACTAAAATTCAAGAAAATACTGGTGTTTTATTTCTTAAAAAATCAGATGGTGTTTTTGATTTTTATGGAGTATTGTCTGTTGGTGTAGAATAGAAAATTTAAAAACAAAGGAGAGAATAAAAAACATTATGTCTGAATTGTTGTTTGAAAACATTAACTTTTATCCAGGGTGTCAGGCGTGTTCTTTAAGAAATAATATTAAGATAGAACCAACAGGAAGTAACTTTCCTGTGTTCTACTTTTTAGGAGAAGCACCTGGATTTGATGAGACTGTTGCTAAAAGACAGTTTGTTGGTAGGTCAGGAAAGAGATTAAGAAAGACACTCTATTCTATTATTGACAATGATTTTGAAAAAGAGTATATAAGATGGAATAATGCTCTAAAATGTAGACCACCAGAAAACAGGACACCAACAAAAGAAGAAATTAACTGTTGTAAAAAATATCTTATTGAAGATATTAATAAGACAAAACCAATGGTAATTGTAACTTTTGGTGAAGTTCCTTTATCTACAATCACAGATTTAGATGATGTGTTTGTTTTTGCTGGAAGGTTTATTACAGCAAGAGTAGGGGGTATAGATTGTTATGTTTATCCTATGTATCACCCTTCATTCTTATTAAGAAATGAAAAGAGCGACAAATTTTATAATGAGTTTTTTGATGCTTGCTTTAGAAGACTATTTACTATTTTACCAGATTTAGAGCCAGCTAAAGTAGAAAACAAAGAAGATATAACAAAAAATATTCTTGTGTTTTTAAATGAAGATGAAGCCCTTTCTTATATGAAAGATAGTCTGTATGGAAATTTACTTGCTTTTGATATTGAAACAACAACTTTAAGACCATTTGATAAGAATGCTAAAATTGTCTCAGCTTCTGTTGCCAATAGTGATGTTTCAATATCTTTCCCTTTTACGGAAAAGATTAGGGACTTCTTAATTGATTTTATGAAAGAAAAAGAAATAATTACTCACAACCTGAAGTTTGAGTTGGAATGGTTTTACAACATTTATGGTAGTAGAGTTTTTGATATTAAATGGCATGATACAATGATACAGGCATATCTAATTGATTATAGAATACCTGTGATGAAGAACAGGAAAAATAACACATTTAGTCTTGACGCCTTGACTTATCTTAATTTTGGCTTCCATTTAAAAAGTGTAACAGATATTGACAGAAAAAACATAACTACCTTTGATAAAAAAACAGGGATATATAATGCTCTTGACTCTAAATATACATATAAACTTTATCTAAAACAGAAGAATCTGGTTGAAGAATCAGTTTATAATAAAACAATAGAAATAACAAAATCTGTTGTTATGTGCCAGAGTAAGGGGTTATTGATAGATGAAGACCTTCTTAACTCACTTTATAAAACTTATGATAGAAATCTTTTTAAGATAGAAAACGAAGCCAGAGATTTGAGCGAGGTTAAGGAATTTGAAGAAACAACAGGAAATAAATTTAATATCTTATCTTCACAACATATATCACATATTTTACAGGATATTATGGGAATTGAATTAAAGAAGACAAAAAAAGGAAATCCTGTTACTGATGATGAAATGTTAAATATTCTTCTTGAGAAAGGAAACAGTTTGGCAGGTCTTGTTCTTGATTACAGAAACTTTAATAAATTAAAATCAACATATCTTGAAAATGTAAAAAGACTTACAATAAATAACAGAATTTATACTAACTACAATATATGTTTTACTGCTACAGGTAGATTAAGTAGTGGTTCTGATAAAGAAGTTGTTTCTACTGATTCTATAAACTTTCAAAACTTTCCAAGAGGTAGTGATATAAAGAAAGTTATAAAAGCACCTGATGATTGTTACTTTGTTTCCTGTGATTATTCACAGCTTGAAGTAAGAGTTGTTGCTTCTCTTTCCAGAGATGAGTCATTATGTAAGTCTATAATTGAGGGTGAAGATATTCACAAGAAATGGTCTAATATTATTATAGACTTTTATAAAGAATTGTCTAAACATGATTTTAAAGAGTTTAGGAATTTTGTTAAGTCTGCTCTTGTGTTTGGTTCTTTCTATGGTTCTGCTAAAGAATCAGTTATAAGAAGATTTAATTTTGAATACAAAGTTCCTGAAGCAGTTTTAGAAGATGTTTTTGATATGTTCTGGGGAGAATACGAAGGAGTTAAAACATGGCAAAGAAATTTGATTGAGTTTTATAAACATAATGGTTTTATAAAATCACCAACAAACAGGAAATGGTTTGCACCTTTAAATGAAAGACAAGTAGTTAATTACATAATTCAATCAACAGCGGCGTTTGATATTTGTGCTTATGCTGGTTCTCTATTATCAAAGAAATCAATAGAATTAAATAAACCACAATTGCAGTTTATTCTTAATATACATGATGACCTGTCGTTTTATCTTCCAAAAAAGTCTGCTGATGATGATTTAAAAATAATAGCAGATTGTATGCTTGTCAGGGAATGGTGTGATATAGTGCCTTTAGCAGTTAAAATTTCTATTGGTGATAGGTGGGGCAGCACACAAGAAAAATATGAAGCTACCATAAAGAATGGTAAAATAATTTTTAAGGAGCTATAATATGGATGTATTTCTTTTATACATTACAAGAAACCCAGAAAAAATAATAGAATTAGCAGGAAGAACAGCGTATCAAAGTTTTGAGAGGATTAAAGAAGGTTCAGAAGCTGATTTTGTTAGAATGCTTATAAGAAACGGACACGAAAGTGTCCTTGAACATGCTCATGCCTCTTTTGTTATTAGAGGCATATCCAGAACATGCTCTCATCAACTTGTAAGACACAGACTATGTTCATTTGTTCAGAAATCACAGAGATTTGTTAATGAAAGTAATTTTAAATATGTTATTCCTCCGTCCATAAGCAAAAATAAGGAAGCTAAAGAATTGTTTGAAAACACTATGAAAACTTTAGATGAAGCATATATTCAGTTAAAATCTCTTGGTATAAGAAATGAAGATGCAAGGTTTGTTTTACCAGAAGCTACTTGCACAGAGATTGTTGTTACAGGAAATTTCAGAGAGTTAAGACACATTATCAAATTGAGGAAACATAAATCAGCACAATGGGAGATAAGAGAAGTTATTGAAAGAATGTTAGCAATTTTGAAATTGTTTGCACCTAATGTTTTTGGTGATTTGTGATTAGAAAAAGAATACCTATAAAATTAATAGAATTAATTAAGAAAAGAGGAGGTGCTCAAACTACAAAGAAAGGTAAAAAAGGTTATAAAAGAGAAGAAAATAAGAAAATTTTGAGAAAAGAGGGGGAAAATGCTTACAGATAAATATAGACCAAAAGACTTTGACCAGGTTATAGGACATAATGAAGTAGTTTCTGTTTTGAAAAAACAGTTTGAGAATAAAACTGTTCCTCATGCTATATTGTTATCAGGTGCTAATGGGCTTGGTAAAACTACTATAGCAAGAATTATTGGGGAAAAATTGAATGCAGAAACTATAGAAATTGATGGTGCTACTTTTGGTAAAATAGAGGTTATGCGTGATTTACAAGAAAGTATGTTATATAAAAGTTTCTTTAAGGACAGTAAAGTATTTATTATAGATGAATGTCATGGTTTATCTAAACAGTCTTTTGATACATTTCTAAAAACAATAGAAGAACCCCCTGAACATTTATATTTTATATTCTGCACTACAGAACCAGATAAAGTAGTTAAAGGTGTTAAACAGAGGTGTCATCACTTTCATTTAAAGCCTGTTCCATTTGATATTTTGAAAGCATTTATTGTATTTGTAGCTTCAGAAGAAGGGATAAGTTTAAAAGAAGAAATAATTGATATTATAATCTCAAATTCAAATGGCTCACCAAGACAGGCTTTAGTTCTGTTAGAACAGGTAAAGGATATTTCATCTGTAGAAGAAGCAACAGAATTAATGAATACATCTTTTGATAAACCTGAAGTTTATGATTTATGTAGAGCTTTGGTAGCTAATAAAGGTTTTTTTGAATGTGTTAAAATATTAGAGAAAATAAGAGATTTAAACCCTATTAGTATTAAGATACAGATTGTGAATTATTTAACAGGGTGTGTTTTTAATGCAAGAGATGAAAGAAAAATGGTTTATTTTCTTAATATGATAAGGGCTTTTGAAGAAACAGGGAATGAATTATCTTCAATACTTGTAGCACTTGGTAAAATTTATTTTGAGGGATAATTATGATAAAACCGTATTATCAAGAAGCTAATATAACACTTTATTGTGGCGACTGTTCAGAGATTTTACCAGAGTTAGAAGAAAAGCCAGATTTAATTTTAACAAGCCCGCCATATGATGATTTACGGTTATACGGAGGACATTCTTTTGATTACACTAAAGTAATAGATGCTATTTCTTTAGCTTTAAAAGACAATGGTGTTTGTGTTTGGATTGTCAATGACCAAGTTATTAATGGTTCTGAGACAGGAACATCTTTTAGACAGGCTTTATATTTCATGGGAAAGGGGTTAAAGTTACATGATACAATGATTTATGTTAAAAATGGTTTTAGTCATATACCTAAAAAAAGATATAACAATGTCTTTGAGTATATGTTTGTTTTTGTTAAAGGTAAAGTTACTAAATTCAATTCTATAAACATACAAAGTAGATGGGCAGACACCTTTAAATATACTACTTTTAGACAAAGAGATGGTTCTGTTGTGGCTAAAAATGTTCATATTAATAAAGAGATTCCAGTCTCAAACATATGGTATTTTGATGTTGGTTATATGAAAACAACAAAAGATAAACTTGCTTACAAGCATCCAGCAATATTTCCTGATGATTTAGCATACAGTCATATTTATTCTTGGACTAATGAAGGTGATTTAGTTTGCGACCCAATGTGTGGCTCTGGGACTGTCCTTATTCAAGCTAAAGTTTTAAAGAGAAAAGCAATAGGGATTGAAATAAATGAAGACTACTGTAAAATTATTGTAGAAAGATTAAAAAATACTTCATTATTATTTTAAACCCTATTGACATGGTTTTAAAAATATAGTATAATAATCTAATTATTATGAAAGGAGATTTTTATGAAAAAGGAAAGTATTGTTAATACAGTTAGTATCGTAGTTGGTTTTTTAGTCTGGCTCATATTGAATACTGTAATTGTTTTTGTAATTGCGTATTTTTTAAGCAATATTTTCAAGTTCGATAAAATATCTTTCTTTGATAGTTTTATTATTACAGTAGCTTTGTTTTTTCTAAAAACATTTTTCAAATCATCTTTTGATGATATAGAAGAAGAATAAAAGGAGGCTTTTATGAAAAATGATTTATCTTTTGATGAATTAAAGAAACAATTGTTGATAAACAAAAACAATTTGCACGAAGAATGCTTTGTTTTTCCAGAGTATTTTAGAATGGTGGCAGAAAAAACAGCAGAGGCTGTTTCAAGAAGGGATTTTCTAAAAGAAGAAAAGGAAAAATTATATGCAGAGTTATTTATAAATATAAAGAAAAGTGGTGAAAAAGTTACTGACAGTACAGCAGATAGTCTTACTAAAAGTCATCCTGATTATACACAAATTGTAGAAGACTTCCTTGATGCTAAAAAAGAAGTAGAATTGTGGGGTGCTTTAAAAGAATCCTATTATCAGAAATCACAGATGTTAAAAATTCTTTCTGATTTATTCTGTACAGGTTATTTTACTGAAATGTCTTTATTAAGAAATAAAGAATGATACCCTATTGACACAAAAATAAAAATATGCTATACTAAAGGCATAAAATAAAAATATAGGAGGAAGACATGGCAAAATTTGTTTACAAGCCAAAAAGAACAAAGGAAGATGTAGAAAGGGAGATGCAGAGTAGTGGTTTTAGTGAATCTTATTTAAAAGAAAATATTCTTCTTTTTTCTCCAAAAGTTGACACTTCCAACAGGATAAGAATACTCCCGCCTACATGGGATGATGCAAGAATTTATGGTTTGAATATTTGGGTTCATTATAAAGTAGGAGCAGATAATGCTACAGTATTATGCCTTAAAAAAAATCTTGGAAAACCCTGTCCTGTTTGTGAGGCTGTTGCAAAAGAAAATGACCCTGAATTTAAGAAAAATCTTTCTCCAAAAAGAAAGATACTTACTTATGTACTTGACAGACAGGATGAGAAACTTCAGCCAAGAGCATATCTTATGCCTACTACAGTTCATCAGAGCATTCTTGCACAGGCAGTTGATGAGGATACAGGAGAGCCTCTGATTATAGAAGACCCTGATAAGGGTTATGATATTATTCTTGTTACAGCAGGAACACCAGAAGGAACAGTTGTAAAGTTCACATATAAATCTGTTTCTTTGTCAAGAAGGGAATCACCAATTTGCACAGACCCTGATTTGTATGACAAAATAATTGACTTTATTGTAGAAAATCCTTTGCCACAAATTATAGTTTTTAAGGATTATGATTATATTGAGGCACTTTTGTATGGCAAAGCAACAAAACATGAAGATGAGGTTATTAATAAGGTAGAAGAAGAAGAAACACAGACTAATACTTCAGATGAAGAAGTAGTGAGGGATGAGCTTGTTTCTATGGGAAGAAAAGAGTTGATTGAAATAGCTGTTGGTCAGCTTGGTTTTGGTATGAAAGAAGTTAAAAATCTTTCAGAAGAAGGACTGAGAACATTGATAAGAGAAAATGCTGAAATTTCTGAAGCAGAGGAAGAAAAGCCAAAAGTAAAGAAAGTTAATGTAGATGATATAAGAAAAAAATGGGGCAGGTAAAAAATGACAGAAAAAAATAACTATTTTTTATCAGAAAAGGATTTGGAGTTTATACCCTCTGGGTGTAAACTCCTTGACCTTGTGCTTGGCGGTGGTTACCCGCTTGGTAGGATTGTTAATGTTGTTGGTGATGCAAGCACAGGTAAAACACTGCTTGCTATCGAGGCTTTTATTAACTTTAAGAAAAATTATCCAGATGGTAAGATGTATTACCATGAATCTGAAGCAGCTTTTGATATTGGTTATGCAGAAGAACTTGGTATGCCTGTTGATTCAGTAGAATTTATTGAAGATGTAAAAACAGTAGAAGATTTCTATTCCAGTATTGAAAAAATAATAAAACAGCATAAAGAAGAAAAAGTTCATGGTTTATATGTTCTTGATTCACTTGACGCTTTATCTGATAGAGCAGAGCTTGAAAGAGGGATAACTGATTCATCTTATGCGATGACAAAACAAAAGAAACTGTCTGAAATATTCAGAAGAATAGTTGTAGATATTGAAGACACAAAAATATGTCTAATGATTATTTCACAGGTGAGGGACAATATTGGTGTTGTGTTTGGTGAAAGGTATAAAAGGTCTGGTGGTAAAGCTCTTGATTTTTATGCTTCACAAGTATTATGGCTTGCTGAAATCGAAAAGTTATATAAAACTGTTAAAAAGATAAAAAGACCTATTGGTATTATGATTAAGGCTAAATGTAAGAAGAACAAAATATCTCTGCCTTTTAGAGAATGTGTGTTTCCTATCATCTTTGGTTATGGTATTGATGATGCTTATGCTTCCTTAAATTTTCTAACAGATGTTGGTGTATTTGATGATTTTTGTAAAGAAACAGGTGTTTCTACTCCTAAAAATTTATTGAATGCTGATTTAAATGAAAGTGAAAAAGCTAAACTTGATGACTTTGTAAGCAAAACTTGGAGCAGTATTGAAGAAAACTTTGTGATTAAAAGGAGGAAGTATACATAATGGATGATATTCTCTCTTATGTCAGAAAGATAGTAAACAAAGACAGACAGGATTTATATGGTAATCCAGAAAATAGTTTCAGGATTATAGCTGATTTCTGGACGACCTATTTAAGACACAAGTATAATATTTTAACTGACTTAGAACCAAAAGATATTGCTATAATGTTGTCATTATTAAAACATGCAAGAATGGTGGTTCAAGGCAATTATGAAGATAATGTAGTGGATGCTATCGGTTATTTAACAATTCTTGGTGAAAGACTAATTGATTAATAAAAGGAGAGTGTTTTGAAAAAAATAGACAAGAAAAAAGCACAGGAGTTGTTTACTAAAGATGTAACTAAATGGTTAGACTTTTTTGGTTTAAATGATTGGTTTGTTAATATTTCAACTTCAGCTTCTTCAGAAGACTGCCCTGAAGATTCTGTAGCCTTCTGTTCATATGTTTGTGAAGGAAAATCAGCAGGTATAGCATTAATAGACAGAGAATCTTATTTTGAAGAACTTGTTAAAATTGCCGCTTTTCATGAAGTATGTGAGCTTTTGCTTGCAGACATTACTTTTCTTGCATCAGAAAGAGGTTTTAGTAAAACTATCTTTGATATAGCAAGACATTCTTTAATCAGAAGATTAGAATCGTCAGTATTCAAGACTCTTGATAAAAAATTAAAATAGAAGAATTAAAGTGATAAAACAACAAACAAAATACGTATGGACAGTTGTTGATGATGATATTGAAAAAGGAAGAAATAAATGAATAAAGTAATGGTGGATGTGGATAATATTTTGTATCCTTTTTATGAGATATTGTTTTTTTATTTAAAAAAGGAGAATGAAAAAATACCAGACTGGTTAAACTGGTATGAATGGGATTTTTACAGAAAATTCGGGATGAATGATAAAACATTCTTTAGAATAGTGAATGAAATTCATTCATCCCAAGAATTAAATTACAAACCATTTCCTTATACAAAAGAAATGCTTGATGTATTGCACGAAAAATTTTATGTGTTGATTGCTTCTCATAGGAGCAAGAAAACTTTACCAATACTGAAAGAATGGCTTGATAGTAATGATTTGTTTTATGACCAAATCAGTTTAACCTTTAATAAAACTAAATTATTTGATAGTGTTTCTATGGTTATTGATGATAGCCCTGTTATTATTCAAAAAGCAGTAGAAAAGAGTATTCCTGTTTTGACAATTTCTTATTCGTGGAATAAACATTTAAAAAATCTGAACAATGTCTATTTTTTTAATAGCATAAAAGAAATTTATGAATTTTTGAAAGGAGAAGGCTTTAATGGAGTGTATTCTAAAATTTAACTTACCTGAAGAAAAAGAAGAAATGGAATTAGCTCTTAAAGCTATGAATTATTATTCTTTTGTTGAAGACCTTGATGATAAGTTAAGAATATGGCTAAAGCATGGGCAACATGATTTTAAAACACCTGAAGATGTGATGGAATTTATAAGAGAATTAATCGTAGAATATAATCTATTAGATTAGAGGAGGGTTTTGTAGATGTTAGAACCACTATACGGTGAACAGATTTTTAAAGATAGGTATGCTTTAACTGAAGATGAGACATGGGAACAGGCGTGTAAAAGAATGGGAGTTTCTATAGCACAAGCAGAAAATGGTAATAAAGAATATTGGGCTGAAAAATTTGCAAGTATTATTTATGATGGTTATTTCATTCCAGGTGGTAGAATAATAAGAAATGCTGGCAGACCAAGATGTAACATGCTTAATTGTTATGGATTAGTATGTGAAGATTCTATTGAAAGTATTGGAAAAACATTGTATGATGCCCTTGTAATTCAGTCTGAAGGGGGCGGTATTGGAGTTAATTTTAATTTAAGACCAAAAGGTGCTCCAATAAAAAGAAAAGGGGGTGTTAGTAGCGGTGTAGTAAGTTTTGTTAAACTATTTAATTACATAACCAACGTAATTGAGACAGGCGGTTCAAGGCGTGGAGCTATGCTTGCTATGTTAAGAATTGACCATCCAGATGTTTCAGATTTTATTTATGCAAAATCAGAAGCTGGAGAATTAGAAAACTTTAATATTTCTGTAGCAATTACTAATGAATTTATTGACTCAGTTATTAAAGACAAAGAATGGACTTTGCATTTTGGTGGTAAAGTTTATAAAACAGTAAAAGCAAAAGATTTGTGGTTTCAGATAATAGAGAACATGATTAAACATGCAGAACCAGGGATTTTGAATATTTCTAATATGCAAATTAACAATTCATATTATTGTGCCCCAATAGAAACTACAAATGCTTGTTCAGAAATACCGCTTGAAAGATATGGAGCTTGTTTATTAGGTGCTCTTGTTTTACCTAAATTTGTAAGAAGTGATGGAAAAACAAACTGGAAACTGTTGGAAGAAGTTATAAACATAGCAGTAAGGTTTCTTGACGATGTTCTTGATATTACTGCATACCCTCTACCAGAGACATTATCGGCTGTTCTTAATGTCAGGAGAATGGGTTTAGGAACAATGGGCTTGGCAGACTATCTTTTTGTGAAAAAAATAAAATATGGTTCGTATGAATGTTTAAAAGAAATAGACAGACTTTATTCTACAATACAACAGATGGCTTATGATGCCTCTATAAAACTTGCAGAAGAAAAAACATCTTTCCCAAAATACGACCCTATTGCACTTTGTGATTCCAAAATAATAAGAAGACTGCCAAGATTTATACAACATGGTATAAAGAATATAGGTTTAAGAAATATTGCACTAACAAGTGCTCAACCAACAGGTACTACTTCGCTACTTGTAGGTGTTACAAGCGGTATTGAGCCTTTGTTTGCTAAAGGTTATTTAAGAAAGGATAGAATTAGTGAAAGAGTTTATATTCACCCTTTAACAAGGAAATATGCTGGTGACAATAATGAATTACCAGACTGGTTTGTAAGTGCTGAGGACATAACTCCTGATGAGCATCTTGAAGCTCAGGTAACTGTTCAGAGATATCTTGATGGTTCTATATCAAAAACAATAAACTTTCCTGAAACAGTTAATGTTGAAGCCATGTCAAATGTATTGCTTAAATATGTTAAGGATTTGAAAGGTGTTACTGTTTATGTAGATAAATCAAGAGAAGACCAAGTTCTTTTCTATTTGAACAGGGAAAAAATTATGGAATATCTTAAAAATGAAAGTGTAGAAATTGGTAAAGAAGAAAGAGATTGTAAGGCGGGGACTTGTGAGCTATGATTAAGATGAGAGATAAATGGGCTGTTGAGATAAATATTACTAATGAATGTCAGCATGGTTGTATAAACTGCACAAAATTTGTAAGACATTCATTGGACAAACATAAGGGTAGGATGACACTTGAACAGATAGAAAATGCCATTATTTCAGTAATAGAATTCCCTAACAAAATAGGGTTAACAGGCGGAGACCCTTTAAACCATCCAGAGTTTGAAGAAATATGCAGTTTGATTAAGAAATATATTCCTAAAAGTAAGGTTATGATTTTCACTTCACATAAAAAGAAACTCAATAAGTATAAAAAACTTATTGATGAAACTTTTGGTGAAGTATATCTTAATTTTCATACAAAAACACAACAGCTAATATGTTCACACCAACCAATAATGCTTGCTGTTGGTGATGTTGTTAAAGATGAGCTTTTAAGAAATATTTTAATAGAAAACTGTTGGTGTAATAAAATGTGGAGTCCAATTGTAGGAAGTAATGGTGCTTTCTTTTGTGATTGTGCTTTAGGTATTGATAACATTCTTGAGCTTGGTGGTGGGTGGAAAGTTACAAAGAATTGGTGGGACAGGGACTCCTACAAAGACCAGATGGATAAATATTGTAAATATTGTGGGATGCCTGTTCCTTTTAAACCACAAAAACAGATAGAAAAGAAAGAAATTATTTCAAGGAACTTGTATGAATTACTTACAAGTTTGAATTTGAGAAATCTTGACAGAATGGAAATATTTGATGGGGTACTTACCGAGCAGGATATTATTCGTAATATGAAAAATTGGACACCATGGAGAAATAGACCAGATAAAGTTGCTGAAGGACCAGCATACACAAATAAATAAAATAAGTAGGAGGTTTACAATGAAATTTAATAACTATTTAGAAACATCTCTTGAAAGTTTTAAATCCTTTCCAGAACATGTTATCAGAAAAGAAGTCATTAGTTATTTTGCAAGAGTGATTAATGAAAGTTTATTCAAAAACAAGCGTGATATTTTGATAGATACTACTCTTGGAACAGGCTCTTTTAATTTTATTTTTAGAATAGGAGACAGAGAAGAAAAAGGTTGTTTATATACTATTTTAGACAACGCAGACAGAACTTTTGCAAAAGCAAGTGACGCAGAAATTATTACTGATAAAATTAAAAAGTCTATGGTTACATTTCTTAACGAATTGTTTACCAGACATTTTAAAGAAATAATGACAGAAACAAGAAAAGGAGATAAAATTAGATGGGAAATAGATTTTGAAATAATTTCAGGGGAAGAAAAAGATGGACAAGACAAAGATAGTAAAAAGAAACAAAGCAAGGGGTAAGAGATTTGAAAAAGAAATAGAAAAGAGATATGGATTTAAAAGAATAGGTATTTTTGGTGCAGAGGATAATTTTGATACTGTTTTCTCTATTGAAGACAAGACAAGAAAAAATCTTGCTTTTATAAAATGGTATGAACAGGCTAAAGCTAATGCTAAAGGTAGAATACCTATTGTATTTGTGAAGAAATATCAATCAAGAGATATTTTTGTTATACTTAAAGCAGATGATTTTTTTGAGTTACTTGGAAAGGAGATTAATAAGTGAAAACACTAATAACTGCTGATTGGCATTTAGATGAAAATCCTATTAATGAATACAGATGGAAATTTCTTTCTTGGTTATCAGATTATGTGGATAATAACAATATTGAAAGAATAGTTTTTCTTGGTGATTTAACTGAAAGAAAAGATAGACACAGTTCAAAACTTGTTAACAAAATTTTTGATTATTTTGTAGAATTGACTAAAAAGTGTTATATTGTTTTTGTAAAAGGAAACCATGATTTTTCAACAGAAATACCTTTCTTTTCTTTTATTGATAGGCTAAATAATGTTATGTTTGTTAATAACTTTGTAAACAGGAATGGTTTTAAAAGCGGGTTAGAAGAATTGTTTATTGGTTACATGAATGAACAGGGGTGGGAAGAAAATAAAGATGTAATAATGAATTTGGTAAAAAACCCTGAAAAAACTATTGTTTTTACACATCAGCACTTAAAAGGATTGTTTATTAATAATGCAGATACAGGGGGTGATATTGATTTAAAATTTTTCAAAAACTTTAAATATGTTTTTTCTGGACACATACATCAGAATATGGAAATAGAAAATTTTATCTATGTCGGCTCACCCTATCAAGTAGATTTTGGTGATGAGAATAATGGCTTTATCTATATATTAGATGGAGACAATCTTGAAAAAATTAAGTATGAAACAATATCTAAACTGTCTATTGTATTGAATGATGTTTCAGAAGTTGAAAATTATAAGATTAAAAAAGATGATTTAGTAAAAGTAAAATTATACACTAACAGAACAGACTTATCTAAAATAAATGAATTAAGAAAAGAAATAAAGTCTCATATTGATAAAAATGGTGGCAAACTTGTTTCTTTTGATTTTGTAAGCGATAATAAACCCATTCAAATTGAAACAATTAAAAATGAAACTGACGAAGAAATTATAACCAAATTCTGTAAAAATAATAATCTTTCTGATGAATTTTTAAGAATAGCCTTTGATATGTTAAATGAATACAGGGGTGATTTATATGGAAATTAAGAAGTTGTCTGTAGCCAATTTTAAAAGTTTTAAGAAAGAAGAAACTTTTAGTTTCGATAAAGTCAATGGCTTGATTTTTGTATCAGGTAAAAACAATATTGATACAGAAATCGGCTCAAATGGCTCAGGAAAGAGTTCATTCTTTTCTGATGCTATAACATGGTCTTTGTTTGGAAAGACTGCCTCTGGTCTAAAATCCACTTCTGTAAAAAATTGGGATAGTGATTCTTGTAGAATAGTATTAGAATTTGATAACTATATCTTGGAAAGAATACACAAACCAAACACACTAAAATTAAACAATAAACCAATCACACAGGAAGAATTGGAAAAACTACTTGGTCTAAATTCTGAAATATTTAAAACAGCAGTAGTAATAGACCAATTTAGTGAAAAATTTATAGATATGACACCTGCAAAAAGATTTGAATTATTTACAGAAATAATGTATGATGAACTTAATAAATGGGATAAATTGAGAGACATTGCTAATACTAATAAAAAAGTAGCAGAAAATGAAATAAAGGATTTGAAAAATAATATTTCTTTTCTTGAGAGGGAAATAGAAACACTTAAAAATGATTTAAACAATTTAACAGAATTATCTAAAGGTTATAAAAGCGATATAGTGGAAAAGAAAAAATCTTTTGAGCAGGAAATAAATGAAATTGAAACTGAAATTAATAAGATTGAAAAAGAAATCAAAAACTTAAAATATGAGGAAACTAAGGAACTTGAAAAAGAAAGGAACCTTATAAGAAGTGAAGTTATAAGAAAGAATACAGAAATAAGTATTATTGACAAGGAAGTAAACAAATTTAAAACCATAGGAAATGTTTGCCCTACTTGTAATAGAAAGATTGATAAAGAATTTTTAGAAGAAAAGATTACAGAATTAGAAGAAGAAAAAGCAAAAATTGTAAAGGAGAGGGAAGAACTTGATATAATTGTTACTAAAATTAGTACAGAACTGGAAAATCTTGAAAAGATAAATAATGATATAGCTAAAAAAGAAAAAGAATCAATTCTTAAAAAGAAAGAATTAGAAACTAATTTAAAGAATGTTAAAAATAACCTTTCTAAACTTAAAAATACAAATCCTTATGAAAAGATGATTAAACAGAAAACTAAACTATTACAGGAAAAACAGGAAAATAAAATAAAATGTGAAGCAGACTTACAAAATAAGACAAGGTTTTATGAAATCTATAAATTCTGGATAAGTGGTTTTAAAGAAATAGGTCTTAATCTATTATACAATTCTTTAAAAGAATTAGAAATGTTTTCTAATAGAAACATTTCATTACTTGGTATTCCAGAATGGAAACTATCATTTGAAATAAATCATGAAACTAAAACAGGGGGGCTTAAGTCAGGTATATTCATAAATATACTAACACCTTCTAATTCTGAATACGTTCCTTATGAAGGTTTATCTGGAGGAGAGGCACAAAGAATAAGAATAGCAGTATCAGTAGCGTTATCAGAGTTTATTGAATATAAGAAAAATATGAAATACAACGTAATGGTTCTTGATGAGCCTTCGCAACATTTATCTGAAGAAGGAATTAATGATTTACTTTCATTCCTTAAATATAAATCAAACGATACTAAAATATTTTATATAGACCATAGAAATTTAGAATCTTCTGGTTATTTTGACTACATAATAAATGTAGTAAAAAACGAAGGGGGTTCAAAAATTGAACTGCAGTAAGTGTGGAAAAGAAATGATTCTTGAGGAAGATGTTCAATACAAAATTGAATTATGGCACTGCACTTATTGTGGTAATATAAAATATACTGAAAGACAAGCAAAGCCTTTAAGAAATGACATCTACATATTTGAAAATATAATAAGAAAAATGTGTGATTTAGCGGGCTTGTCTATATTAGATGTGGATTTTTCAGACAAAGAATTTAAAAACAAAACATTCTGGAGTGAAGTACAGAAACAGGAATTTAAAAGATGGTTATTAAAATACCTTGAAAAGAATAAGAAAGCACAAGTTTATTTATTCAAAAAAAGACTTTCAAAAAAAGATTTAGTGACTAAAGTAGATAAATTTATAGATAAGATTGGATGGCTTTCAGAAGAAGAATATTTGAAGTTAAAGGAAAAGATTAAATAGAGTATTGGCATATTTTAAGGTATGGTATAATTTTTTCCAAAATTATACAGGAGTTTTTTCTATGATTATAGACGAAAAAACAATGTTTGATTTACTAAACAACAGTAAGGTTGTTGCGTTGGTAGAGCCTCCTTATAAAAGGAAATACATTCCTTTAGGTCTTGCTAAAATATCTTCTTATTTAAAAAAGAAGAATAAGAAAGTTATATTTAGTAGAGGTATTACAAACTATAAGGATATACCAGACCTATTTTGTGTTACATCTTTATTTACATATTTTTACGAAGAAATAATAGAAACTATAAATATAATAAAATTTCTTTATCCTTCTTCAAAAATATTGCTTGGTGGTATTTCTGCTACTTTAATACCAAGACATTTTCCAGAAGATATTTACATTTTTACAGGTGTTTCTAAAGTTTTAGATAGAACAGTCCCTGATTATTCTATTGATTATAATGTTGAAGAGCCTTGGGATAATTTTTCATACACATTTACTACAAGAGGCTGCCCCAATAAGTGTCATTATTGTGCTGTTAGTAAGATAGAGCCAGAAATGGAGATAGTAGAAAATTGGAAGGAACATATTGTAGATGATAAAAAGTTTATAAATATTTTTGATAATAATCTTTCAGCATTTCCAGTATCACATTTAGAAAATATTGTTACTTTTCTTGAAAAAAGTAAGAAAAAAGTTTTATTTGATAATGGTTTTGATTGTAAACATATAAGTAATGAAGTAGCTTCTTTGCTTGCCAGAGTAAATTATTATGGAACAGGTTTAAGAATAGCTTTTGATAGAATAGAAGAAGATGGTGTTTTTCAAGAAGCAGTAAAAACATTGATTAAGAATGGTGTTCCTAAAAAAGCAATAATGTCTTTTGTTATATTCAATTTTAATGACACGCCTAAAGAAGCTGATTACAGAATGAGGGAGTGTGTTAAATTGGGAATAAGACCTTACCCAAAACAATTTGTTCCTTTAAAAAATCTAAATAAGAAAGATATTTATATTAGTAAATATTGGACATTAAATCTTTTAAGAGCTTTCAGGTTTTTCTGGTTAATGGCTGGATATTATACAAAATATGATTTTGAGACATGGGCAAAGAACCAGAATGATTTTGTTTTAAATAAAGAAGATTGGGATACTTGGAATATGGAGAAAAATAATGGAAAAGTTAACCGATGAAGCATTAAAAGGAGGGCAAGAAAATGCAAACATTTAATAAGTCTAAAGTTGTAATCAAAATAAGAAAGGGGACAATAAAATGGAAAAAGAAACATATGAATTAAAAGAAAAAATGAATGAGTTTACAGGTAAGTTATTGGAAGAAAAACCATCAATTATTATTGCAAATGAAGATAAAGAATTTTCTGATTGGGTTTGTTATTTATTTGGCGGTTCTATTGTTAAATGGAGACCATTAAAAAAAGAAGAGCCTAATTGGTTCTGGCGATGGATGCAATATTTGTTTTTTGGAAATAGGTGGGTAAAGGAAAAATGGTAGAAGAGGAGGGTATAAAAAATGGAATATAAAAGAATTAATCCAATAAGAATTTTAGAAGTTTCTAATTACAAGGTGGTGCTTAAATGTAATTCTTGCCATAATGAAATTGAAGGAAAAGACCCTGATACTTTATTGGAAATGGCAAGACGGGAAGGATGGGATTATGACATGGGAATTGTATTATGCCCTGTATGTAGAGAAAAAGTGAGTAAGTTAATAGAAGAAGATTTCACATAATGAAAGGGAGGTGACTTTGTATCTTTTCAAAGTAACATTAAAAGGATGTCATAGTCCTGTAGGGGTGAATTATAACACATCTTATGTAGTTGCAGAGAATATGGACGAAGCATACTCTTATAGGCTCGAATGTAGGACAACCAAGACTTGTCCATAGAACAAAAACTTAAAGATGAGGAGAAGTTATGAAAAAATTAACTGATGAAGAATTAGGGCGTGAGGTCAGAAAATACAAAGCCTTTTGGAAAGATGTAAGGATAGTGGATAGAATGCAGAGAGAAATAAAATGAAAAATAAACTAAAAAGGGGAGTTTAAAATGGAAATATCAAACAGAGGGATTTTAAAAAAGGTAGGTAAGGTAAATGTATCAGACATGTCTGGCAAAACATTGAAGAAAATCTGTGTGGATAGAGAAAATGATAGTTACATCATCTTTATAACTACAGGGAACGAGATATATAAAATGTGGCACGCTTATCAAGAATGCTGTGAGCGTGTTGAAGTTGATGACATTGTTGGTGACCTGGATGATTTAATTGGCTCACCAATCCTTATGGCTGAAGAAGTTACAGAAAAAGGTATATACAATGATGATGAGCGA
>Ga0116186_1001242_pt1 | contig 26456 bp, 21 predicted proteins | sample AD_JPNNA4_MetaG_FD_89806 | JGI IMG/M metagenome (GOLD analysis project Ga0116186, IMG submission 89806) | Active sludge microbial communities of municipal wastewater-treating anaerobic digesters from Japan - AD_JPNNA4_MetaG | ecosystem: Engineered > Bioreactor > Anaerobic > Digestate | place...
GGTGAGGAGAGGTGGCGGCGCGGAGCGACGACGGAGAGGTCGGGTTCGCGTGAACTACCTCTCAGCCGCCTTCAGCGGCAGCTCTCCTCAACATAGGAGAGCCAAGAACGGGGTACAAGGACGGAGGATAAAAACGGAGATCCAATGGTAAAATTTAAGAACAGGGCATCAAGCTTGAGGAAAACTTTGATAAGAGCGTATCGGTTCCCTTGCCTCTCCTCGGTGAGGAGAGGTGGCGGCGCGGAGCGCCGACGGAGAGGTCGGGTTCGCGTGAACTACCTCTCAGCCGCCTTCAGCGGCAGCTCTCCTCAACATAGGAGAGCCAAGAACGGGGGATAAGGACGGAGGATAAAATCGGAGATCCAATGGTAAAAGTTAAGAACAGAGCATTAAGCTTAAGGATAACTTTGATAAGAACGTATCGGTTCCCTTGCCTCTCCTCGGTGAGGAGAGGTGGCGGCGCGGAGCGCCGAGGGAGAGGTCGGGGTTCGCGTGAACTACCTCTCAGCCGCCTTCGGCGGCAGCTCTCCTCAACATAGGAGAGCCAAGAACGGGGGGACAAGGACGGAGGATAAAATCGGAGCTTCAATGGCGAAAGGTAAGAACAGGGCATTAAGCTTAAGGAAAACTTTGATAAGAGCGTATCGGTTCCCTTGCCTCGCCTCGGCGAGGAGAGGTGGCGGCGCGGAGCGTTGACGGAGAGGTCGTCCGGCGCGTTCTCTATAACCTCTTTCGAAAGTGCGACGCCTGTTATCCTCCGCAATCTCGATGGAAAAACCGCTGCTTTGGATCGCCGATGGCAGAAGAACCCGATAAACGCGCTCCTGTTCTTGCCTCGCCTCGGCGAGGAGAGGTGGCAGGCGCAAGCCTGACGGAGAGGTCGTCCAACGGCGGAACATCCCCCTTCGCTGTTCCGGCAACCGTTATCGTATCTCCTCGATTGTCCTGATCAGCGCCTCCAGGTTTTCAAACGGAAAGCCGTTGTCCGCCTCGATATAAAACCAGGCGCCGCCCTCCGCCATCCGGAAGGCCTCGTACTCCCGAAGCACCAGTTCCCTCACGTCCCGCGGCGTACTGTATGTCATGGTGTTCGCGCGGTCGGTGTGGATGGCGGCCGCCAGCCCGAGCGCGCGGCAGCGCGCCGCGAGTTCCTCCATATCGTAGGCGGGCAGTTGCAGCCAAACGGAGGTCACGCCGATTTCCTTCAGGTCGCCGAGCACTGCGCCAATCTGTCCGCAGCTGTGAAAATGGATGTCCAGCCCCGCTTTCACCGCGGGCAAAAAAAGTTTTTTCAACCTCGGTTTGATAAACGCGCGCCAGGCGGCCGGGCTCATGACCAGCGAGCGTTCGGTGCCGTAATCGTCCCCGAAACTGATCCCGTCCGCGCCGGCTTTGACGGCGAGGCTTACGAAGGCCGCGTTGTACGCAGTGATTTTATCCGCGAGGCGTCGGATGCCCGGCTCGTTGAGCGCGATGTCGCACAGCACGTCCGCCTCGGGCCTCAGCGCGGTCATCCGTTCGAACAGCGAGCCGGCGCCCTGCAAAAAGTAGTACTGCTCCTGATGCTTCCCGACCTTCCGGCAATGGTTTTCAAACGACGGCCCGTCAAGCGCCGGAGCGGGCGGGAACACATAAGCGTCCAGCTTGCCGATATCCGCCAGCGGGTATTCCACCGGCATGCCCGCAATGCCGAAGATGCGGTATTCCCTCAGCGTGCCCCATTCGTCGCGCCGGAAGGCGTGAAAACTGCCGTCCGGGTCGTAGTCGTTTTCGGAGGGGGCGGGGACGGGCGCCCGCTCGAAGGGGCCGAAATCGCCGGGCAGCCTGGCGTACAAGTCGTTGAGTTTGTCGCCGTGCTCGTAGTAGCCCACGGGCGCGTAACAAAACTGAACCGGCACCTTGTCCGGCGGCATAAAACGCATCGCCCTTTTGACCCGTTCACGGCTTGTCATAGCGATTCTCCGGGAAGCGCGTTACGGACGCCTTTTCGGCTTTAAGTTTTATCCTGATATTGTTTTCTGCCGAGCGTATCTTAAAAACGAGCCGGCCGTTTTCCTGCGCGAAGGGGACGGCTTCGCCGTTGACCGTCACGGTTTCCGCGATTTTATCCTCCGCCGCGAAACGGACGTTCAATTCCGCCGCGCGCAGGGGGTTATACCGTATGTCGTAAGTATCACCGTCTTTGGTAAACGAGACAAGACGTGAGGTCAGAGTGTATTTTTCTTTCGGAATCACCGGGGTGAAAAGGACGCTGTCCGCAGTGAATTCCAACCCGACGAGTTTAAAAACGACGTACTGCTGCCAGGTATGGGCGTGCAGGTTCAATACGGGAAAATCCTCCCAGTCCACGCCGACGGTCAGCTTAAAGCGCCGTTCCCTTCGGCCGGTGAAGGGGTTGCGGCTGTTCTGCGTTCTGCCCGGATAACGCGCGTAGGAGGAATTGACCGAATCCGGGCCGGACCAGATGCCGTACCAGATATCCGGATACGCTTCCGCCTGATAAGCGCGCGAGTTTTTCAAAAACTCCTCGAAAGCCGAGGCGCCGTCGATTTTCGCGAGAGCCCAGACCAGGTAACCGTTGATAGCGGGCCAGACGCCGCCGTTTTCCAGCTCTCCGGTATTGAGTCCGGCGCTGTTCTCCTGCTTCTCCGCGTTGCGGCTGATAAGCGCCGCGCCGTTGGGGTTGATGTCGCACAGCAAGGCCTTGATATTGGCGGCGAGGATTTTTTTCATATTTTCGTCCGCCGCACCGCCGATAATCGCCCAGGGCTGCGGTTCCAGCCAAAGCAAATCGTCGCCGAGCCAGCCGAGTTTTTCGCCGAGGAAGGCCCTTTTAAACCACTTGCCGTTCCATTGTGCCTGAACGGCCGCTTTCATTTCGTCCGCCGCCGCCAGGGAAACCGCGCCCGCTTCAGCCTGCCCGGCCGCCAGAAGCATTTCACCGAAAATGCGGAAAGAATAGGCCGCCATGGCGGAATTCAGCATGGATTCGCCGTGCTTCTGCGCGTATTTGATTTTAGTCGCGGGCACTCTGCCGTAAACCGCCTGGTCGTTCCAATCGCCGGTCTTCATTTTGACCAGCCCGTGCCGGCCTCTGCCGACTTTTTCGAGTATGTATCGGTAGGCGAGCATCAGCCCTTCCAGTACCGTTCTTTCCGTCTCGTGGCCGTCGAGCGGACCGGTATATTTGGCGTTTAAAAAATCGACGTCCCGCGTCGCCAGCACGTACTCTCCGGCAAAAGAAAGCAGCATCAGCTGCAAATCGGACGGGACCATGACCGCCGCCACCATCATGCCGTCGCCGTGTGTGGCGTACGGCAGTTCGCCCTCGGGCGACATTTCCCGCAGGGTGAAAAGGATATGCTCTCTGGCGATGCGGGGGTCCGTGTAGATGAAAGGCAGCGCGTGCTGCAACTGGTCGCGCGGCGCGCCTTGCAGGCCGATTAAATACTGATAGTGCCCGCCCTGGGAGAGAATATGCGTGCCGAAGTACGACGCGTACGTCATGGAACCGCGCAAACAGGCGTTATGCCACGTCAGTTCTCTGTCCAGCCACTCGACGCCCTCGAGGTGAAAGGCGGTTCTCTCGGTTTTAAAACTTGCCAGCGTATCCGTGAAAAGTTTTTCGATATCCTCGTTTTCGTACTTTTCCCGCAGAGCGTCGAGCGCGAAACCCGCCGGCTCGTAGATGAACGCGAACGACAGCGTCTTGCTTTCGCCCGGTTCCAGTTCAAGCTGCCGTTGAAGCGTCAGCATGGCGTTTTTGCCTTTGGCCCGCCTGTTCTTTTCGGTGAAATAATCCGGCGCGGAGGCAGTACCGCCGCCGAAGAACGCGCCCGCGTCCGTATGCGCCCTCACCGGCTCCTTGTCCAATGCGCATAAGCAGATTGCCGGCGGATTTTTATCCGTTCCGGCGTTGTTTTTGACCGTGTAAAAACGTCTGGAAAGCCGGCGGAACAACCATTCCGCCGCGGCTTCTCCCGCGCGAAGGAAAGCGTTGCCGCCTTTATACCGCATCGTGCGGTTGACGCCGCTTTCGAAAACCGCGTACTTTTTTTCAAAGTCCCTGCCGAACGCCCGGCGGAATCTCGCCACATTCGCGGTGTTAAAAGTCAACTGCGCCAGGCAGTAATGCGTGAAGGTGAATTCGTAAATCTCGCCCGCCCAGTAATCGAACCAAGAAAAACTCTTTTTCCGGTCCGTCTTGTTGGCGATGCGGACGGTTTTCAGCACCACGGGGTCGTCGCCGTACGGCGCGAAGAGGATCTCTTCCACCGCCGCCTCGCCGTTTTCCTTGCGCTTTTTAAAATAACCCGCGCCGTATTCCCGCAGCATCGGCGTGCCGTCGTAAAAAGTGCTCAGGAACGAGTCGCCTTTCAAATAACCGAACCCGCTGCCGTACTGGTGCGAAGGCGGATGATAATCGGTCAAATATTTCGGGCAGCCCTCGTCCTGCCGAATCTGGCAGTAACCGAAGTTGGAAGCCGTAACGGCGACCCTGTCGTTGCCGAAGACAAAGGTGTGGTTGCGCCTGTCGTTCCAGGCGGGCGTCGTCATGGTGACGGCTTTTTTGTCCGTCAACTGGTCGACGGCGTAGCGGTAAGCGGGCACGCCCTGTTCGCCGTCCACCCATTCGCCGAAATATCCGCTGCCGAACGCCTTGGCCATAGCGGTGTCCTCTCTTTTCGCGGCCGGTAGCCTGCTGTGTGTTCTTGCGCGGTCGCGCCGCGCGCCCGAAAATCGGGCTTTCGCCGCGGCATATCCCTATGTTTTCAACGTCCGCTCGGGATGTTTTTTAATCTGTTCGACCGTGTAATCGTGGAACGGCTCGGTGGGCTTGCGCACCATTTTGCGGACGCCTGCGGGGCAGGTGGTGACGCACAGGCCGCAGCCGAGGCAGCGGCTTTCGTCGTATACGGGTTTGCCGTCCTCCATTCGTATCGCGCCGAGTTGGCAGCGCGCGGCGCATACGCCGCAGGCCGTGCATTTTTCGAGCTCTTTTTGTTCGCATACAAAGCCGCTGCCCTTGACCATCGGGATGCCGTATTTCACTTTCAGGAACATCGGCACGCAGCCGCGGTTATCGCAATTGCACAGCACGTACATTTTTCTGCCCGCCGGGGCCGAAACGCACATAATCTGATGAATCAGCCCGAAGTCCTCGCATTCTTTCAGTTTGGCCAGCACCTCGCCGGCCGGCATAAAGCCGGTGTCCGGGTATTTGGTGACGCTGTCGTCCAGCGACGCGACTTCCGAAATCAGCATGCAGGTGTCGCGCGGCACCCCGTCGGCCGTTTTCCGGAAGGATTTGCATGAGCAGGGCCATATCTGCCCGACCTTGACCCGTTTGACCAGTTCCACGATGTTTTCGTAGGGCATCACCTCGACCCCTCGCCCGAGCGAATGGTCCGCCGGCACCAAATAGCCGGCATAGTAGCGCGTGAACCAGTCGAACAGCCGTTTGGCAAGCCTGCCGAATGTTTTGTGCGTGGTCTTTTCGCCCCACCAAAGAAAAAAGTCCAGGCTGCGGAATTCGCAGTAGTTGCCGAAGTAATTGACCAGGCGGTAATCGAGTTTGTCGAGCGCCTTGAGCTTTTTGGATGTCGGGTAGCGGTGCTCCGCCTTATTCTGCGGCGGGCTGTAGGGGCTGTGTTCTTGTTCGGCGACGTATTTTTTGATTTTTTCAGCCCAGTAGCCGCTCGAGTTGAGAACCCACAATTTATGCAGGCCGGCGAAGTCGGGATGTTTTTCGTAAAAATGCTCGATGTATGGGTCCTTGCAGGTGGCGAGCGCTTTGAAGTCCTCCAGGATGGTCCGGCAATATGCCGTATCGTACTTTTTATATTGTACGGCGCGGTGAAACTCCCGCCTGCGGCGGTGCTCCCATGTTTTGGCGACGGCGGTGAAAAACACCACCAGGTTGAACATGACGAAAATCTTCCAAACCGAAAGTTTCAGTTCTCCGTCTTTATCCGTGATTCTGCCCATGGGCGCCTCCTCTTTCCGTTCGTGCGTTACGATACAAATGATACAGGATTGTGAAAGATTACTCAACAATCAACTTGTGTTTAAGCCGCCCGTGCCGGTCGGTTTTAATCACGGGGATGTGACTTATTGTATGTAGACTTATTGTGTGCGTGAAATAGACTGTTCTATAAGGGGTGATTTGATGGATATCGTCAAAATTTTTGCATGTAATGTCAAAAAATATCGGGTCGAAAAAGGTCTGTCCCAAGAAGTTTTAGCTGATAAATCAGGGCTTCATCGCACTTATATCAGCGCTGTGGAGCGTGAACGGCGGAGTATTGCATTAGAAAATGTTCAGCGAATAGCAGATGCACTTGAAATTGAAACATACAAGTTATTTATTCCATCTGATCAAGATAGATAATCCAAATAAAGTAGGTGGTGATTTGATGAATCGTGCCTTCTATTGGGATTCAGTGACTAATTTTATTAAAACTGATAACGATACGATTTTTGGCAAAATCGTATCCAATGATCGTTATACTTCGGAGGACCTGCAGAAAAATACGTGGAAAGAAGAAATAAAGATTCTTAAAAGTGAACTTGTCGACTTTCAAAATGGCGATATCATATTCGAATACACAATACCCCGTATTGGCAAGAGAGTCGATAATATCCTTATATATAATGGGATTGTATTCTTGATAGAGTTTAAAGTTGGCGAAAAAAACTATAATAGTTATGCGATTGAACAAGTTCTTGATTATGCCTTGGATCTGAAGAACTTTCATAAAGAAAGCCATGAAAAACTTCTTGTACCCCTATTAGTAGCCACAGAGGCACCCAAAAAAGAACTTGAGATTTCATATGTGCAAACGGATATTTTAGAACCGATTCTTTGCAACAAATCAAACCTTGCGCAATATATTGCTATGATAGCCGGTCAATTTGTCGAAACCAGTTTTCATGCTATAGACTGGATCAATTCCCTTTATATGCCCACTCCCACGATTATTGAAGCTGCGCAGGCGTTATATCATGGTCATCATGTTGAAGATATTTCTCGAAATGATGCCACTGCAAAGAACCTCAATCAAACAACAAATGCCATTAACAAGATTATTGATAGTAGTAAAGAAAATAACAGGAAATCGATTTGTTTTATTACTGGGGTGCCAGGAGCAGGTAAAACGTTAGCAGGTCTCAATATATCCATTGAACGACAAAAAATTGATCAACAAGAGCACGCTGTTTTCCTCTCGGGCAATGGCCCTTTGGTTGCTGTATTGCAAGAAGCTTTGGCACGTGATGAGTGTACTCATAAAAAGGTAAAAAAAGTAGATGCGTTGCGCAAAGCGCGAGAGTTTATTCAAATCATTCATCATTTTAGAGATGATGCAATATCTGTAGATACTCCTCCCATTGAAAAAGTCGCTATTTTTGATGAAGCTCAACGAGCGTGGACAGAAGATATGCTCGTTGATTTTATGAAGCGTAAAAAGGGGATTTTCAACTTCAACATGTCAGAGCCAGAGTTTTTAATCAGCATTATGGATCGGCATCATGACTGGGCTACCATTATATGTCTTGTTGGTGGTGGTCAAGAGATAAATACTGGAGAGGCAGGTCTTTCTGAATGGTTTCATGCTTTGAAGACACGATATCAGAATTGGGACGTTTACGTTTCAGATAAGATTGTCGATAGTGAGTATTCAAATGGGCTTCCACTATCCACCCTTTTCGAGGGTATGAATTACAGGATTGAAAGAGACTTGCATCTTGCCGTTTCGCTACGCTCGTTCAGAACTGAAAAGGTATCCGCTTTTGTTAAAGCGATATTAGATGTCAATATTGTCGAAGCAAAACAATTGTATGAAAGCTTCAGAGAAGTCTATCCATTCACCATGACAAGAGTTATCAAAACGGCAAAAAGCTGGATTAAGAGCAAAGCTAAGGGCTCGCAACGATATGGCATTACAGCGAGTTCAGGCGCAAAAAGACTTCGGATGTATGGCGTTTGGGTACAAAGCAAAGTGGATGCCCCAACTTGGTTTTGAATGATAAAAATGATGTCCGATCTTCTTATTATTTAGAGGAAACGGCCACCGAATTTGACATTCAAGGGCTGGAACTCGATTGGACTATTGTGTGCTGGGATGCGAATTTTAGGTTTAATGGAACCGGTTTTGAATATCTTGATTTTGTTGGTACGCGTTGGCAAAATATCAAAAAAGCTGAAAATATATCATATCTAAAAAATGCGTACCGTGTTCTTCTCACACGTGCTCGCCAAGGTTGTATCATTTTTATACCAGAAGGCGATCCAAACGATAAAACGCGCCTTCCTGAATACTATGCAGGTATTTATGATTATTTAAAAGAGATTGGTATTGAAGAGATATAACACGATCGTACATGCAAATCAAAGATAACTCACAGCGCGCCTTTTTCGAGGCGCGCTGTGAACTTCTAACACTGATATGACCAAGTTTGTCTATACCGCCCGGCCGAACATCGTCCGCACCCATTTTCTGGCGTCCCAATACAGGCGTAGCACGCTGTAGCCGATATAGCGGAAAAACCGGAAACTCTGGTCGAATTGCGGGAAGGGCGCGTCTTCCGTGTATAAGTCCGCCATGAGGGAGTTCAAAAACTCCTCCACATTGGTGTAGCCGTCGCCGTCCCTGTCAAGAGAACCGTCGGCCGGGTCGGCGGGGTTCAGTCCGTGCGTGCTCTCCCAGTCGTCCGGCATGCCGTCTTTGTCCGTGTCGAGGTAGGCCTCGCCCGTTTCCAGCACGGGCCAGCCGCCGACGTCGGAGGGCCTGTCGATGACTCTGCCCGTACCTTTGATTACCTCGCTGACGATTCTATCGTCATACGCGTCGCGGTTCACTGCCGCCCCGCCGTTTTTCATCACCATGGCGTAGGCCTTTTCGGCGGGCTGTATACGGTCGGTCATGTTGTCGAAGGGCTCGCTGAGCTTCCAGCCGTTGTCCGGCTTTTTGAAATCCTCGTAAATGATTTTGGAATACTGGTCGGCGGGCATTTTACCGTTCATGTAGTTGCCGGAAAAATACATTCTGCTGTTGATGTTTTTATCCACCATAAAGTTGGACGCTTTGGAGCTCGGGCCCGCGATAAAGTAGTTGTTGATGAAGTTCATCGTGCAGCGCTCGCTGACGTCCAGGTTCTTCGCGGCGTAGCTTCTGCCCCAGTCGTACACCACGTTGTTGGTGAAGTCGAAGTAAAAGCCGACGGTGTCCTCGTCCGGGGGGAGCAGGCCCTGCGGGCGGGGGTTGCGCGCGTCATTGTGCGCGAACAGGTTGTGGTGGAAGGATACCCGCTGGCCCCGGCTGCCGCTGACCAGCGCGCCTTTGCTGTGCTTGCCGGCGTGGTGGATGTTGTCTTGCAGGCCCTCGGTGATAAAGCACCACTGGACGGTGAGGTTGGTGAAGTCCCTGATGCAGAGTGTTTCGTCCACGCCCCAGCTCAGGGAACAGTGGTCCAGGATGACGTTTTGCTGGGGAGTCCTGCCCCGGATATCCACCGCGTCCGCCTCTTTGAGGTCGCCCAGGCGGAAACGTATATTGCGGATAATGACTTCGCCGACTTTGATATAGAAAGTATAGTTCCTCAGCGTAATGCCCTCGCCCGGGGCGGTCTGCCCGGCGATGGTGATATAGGGGTTCCAGATGTCCAGGGGGGAAACGAGGTCGATCGTGCCCGCCACCTTGAAAACGACGATCCGCGGGCCGCTCGCTTCCACCGCCGCGCGCAGGGAACCGGGGATAACCGGGCCGTCGAGCAGGTTGGTAACCTCGATGACGCGGCCGCCCCTGCCGCCGACGGTGTATTTGCCCAAACCGTCCGCTTCCGGAAAGGCGAGAACCTCGCCGGCCGCGGCGCCGCGCGGGACACCCGGCAGCAGCGTCACCAGTACCAGTACCAGGGAAATCATGCAAAGCAGCCGTTTTTTCATCGTCAAGCTCCTCTCCGTTTTGCCCGCGCCGTTCTTCGGGGCCGGGCGCGTGCCGGTTCCTGTTTTGACGGCTCTATTGTACATTTTTCGGCGTTTCGGTTCAAGATTGCGGCTCTTTAAACGAACCACTTTTTAGATATCCTCCGTCTTTGCTCCCACCCGAATTGCCCCCGCCTTTGCGCCCACCCCAATTGCCACCCTTCGTTTTTGCTCCCATCTGCCTTGGTTCCTATCCGCCGTTGGTTCCTCCGCCTTGGCGCCCATCCGGTTTGGCTCCCTCCCGTCTTGACCCCTGCCTTTGCTCCCACTAAAATCGCCCCCTCCGCCTCTGGCCCCGCCTTGGCTCCCATCCGTCTTGGCTCCCTCCCGTCTTTACACCCCACCGCCTTGGCTCCCCTATGTTTAGGGGAGCTGTCGCTGAAAGCGACTGAGAGGTAGAAATATCGAGGGCCGTGTCCGCCCTCAAACCGGGTCGAACGCGCGAAGCCCGCCCAATAAAGGATTTGGTATTTGCGCTTCGGAATACCGCCATCGCCCATTTCAATTCATTCCTCTTTCGGGGAAAAGGGTATGGGCGGGCAGTGCGCTCGCGCCGCCGTAATTTGCGCGGTATTCAACGGAAATCAAAATATGTTATACTGATTTATCGTCTTTTGAAACATGCCGTCACGGAGGTGGCCGTTGATATGAAACGTTCTTTCTTGAAAAAAACCCTTTCCGCCGTCCTTTACGCCGCCGTCCTCCTGTTCGCCGCTCCGCCCGCCGCCTCCGCGTCTGACAGCGGCTACACCGTTATCAACCCATACGCCGCGGTGGACTGGAGCACGACCGGCCAATTCAAGGCCAACCTTCACACCCATTCCAACGTCAGCGACGGCTCGGACTTTTCCGTTATGGTGGAGCGTCACTACGAGCTCGGCTACGACATTTTGGCGATGACCGACCATGCGACGGTGGACAGGGGCTGGACGCGGCTCAATGTGAACCCCCTGATTACCTTTGTTTTGAATATCCGCGACCCCGGCTCGCGGCCTACGCCGCTGTCAGAGGAACGTTTCGCCCAAATCAGCGCCGGTGCCGACAGGGGCGCAAGGGGTATGCTGAGGGTACCGCTCGGCATCGAACACAACGCGGGGTCTTTCGACAGCACGCATGTCAACAGTTTTTTCACGGATTTCGGCGACGGATACCTCGGCGGGACCGGTTATTATGATTATATCCTCGGCGGGGTGGAGAAAACCGGCGGCGTGAGTTTTATCAACCATCCGGGCGACTACGCGCGCGCCAACGGCGAAACGCCGGAAAACGCCTATAACGAAACCGGCGCGCACAACAGATATGTCGTCAGTCAGTTTGCCGCGCTTTTCAAAAAATACGGGAGCTGCCTGGGTATGGAAATTTTCAATATGAGCGACAGGACCGGAAACGACCGTATCCTGTGGGATAAGCTGCTAATGCGGGTGGTCCCTTCGGGCAGGAATATTTTCGCCTTCGCCAACAGCGACGCGCACAGTCTATCGGGCATCGATACGGCCTGGGAAATCATGTGCATGCCCTCCAACAACCTTGAAAACCTGCGCGCCTGTATGGAACAGGGCGCCTTTTTCGCCTGCTCGAGGAAAATCAACAACGCCGCGGAACTCGCGCGTCTTGAAGCGGAGACCGGCCTTGCTCTCGGCGCCGCCTGGGTGGCGCCCGCCGGTACGCCGCAGCCGAAGGTCACGCGCATCGCCGTGGATGAAACGGCGGATACCATCACCGTTGACGCAGTCAACGAAAAAATCATCCACTGGGTCGCCGACGGCAAGGTCATCTGCACGGGCGATACCATTGATTTGGCCGAACATGCCGGCGCCATCGGCAGCTATGTCCGCGCGGAGGTCTGGGGCGAGGGCGGCATACTGTATACTCAGCCGTTTATGCTTAAATATGACGGCGCGCCGGCGCAGGATAACACGCCCTTTTTTGATTTCGGCATCATCCTTCACATAATCGAACAGGCGTTTTACCGCCTTGTCGAGGCCTCGCGCCTGCTGAGTTGCCTGCAGGAAATGGCGCTTGGGGCGTGACCGTTTGAGAATCGGAGGGATTTGATGAAAGCGCGTAGAATCGTCAACGGCATTATGGCTGGCTTGCTGAGCCTTGTCCTTGTCGCCATCGGCGCTTACTCCTACTGGTTTTATCATCTGGACGTCTATACCGTCGACGAAGCCGGCAAGACGGTCGTCGGCGGCAGCGCCTTGTACCGCTACAACCAAACCGTGACAGACGAGTATGTGCGCGGCGTCACCAGGCAGGAGAAAGTCATCGGCAGGGTAGAGGGCGACAGCATCTTCGGCCGGCAGATTGTCAAGCTGGCCGGTTATGACCCCGCCGAGGTTGTCGGAATGAAAGGCCTGATGCTCAAAGCGGGCTTTAAAAAATATTAAAACACCCGTTTTTCTCGCCGTTACGCGATCAAAGATTGCATGATGTTCCAAACTTCCCGCTTTTTACCGCTGCCTTTGGCATCCCGTTCTTAATTTCCGTTCTTGGCGCTCCCTTTATTCTCTGTTTTTGGTAACCCGTTTTTGGCATCCCGCTCTTGGCTCCTTGTTCTTGGCTCTCCTATGTTAGGAGAGCTGCCGCCGAAGGCGGCTGAGAGGTAGTATGAAAAGTAACCCCAAATTGCACGATAAAAACGTCCTGCTGAACCACGCAAAAGAACTTCGCAAGAATATGACGCCGCAAGAACGTCGCCTGTGGTATGTTTTTCTAAGAGGGCGGCCTGAAAAATGGTATAAGCAACGAATTATAGACCATTATATTGCCGATTTTTACTGCGCAAGCGCAAAACTGATTATAGAGCTCGACGGCTCTCAGCACTATTTTGAGGAAAACTTGGATTATGACAACGAACGGACAGTGATGTTAAATCAACATGGCTTGCAGGTTCTGAGATTTTCAAATCTGGATATAAACGTCAGTTTCGATGAAGTTTGCGAACAGATTGACCGAATTGTCCGCGAAAAACTATCGGTTAATAAATAATACTCCGACCTCTCCGTCAGGCTCGCGCCTGCCACCTCTCCTCACCGAGGAGAGGCAAGAAAGTCGATATGCTTTTTTAATATCATCATCCGGTTTAGCACCCCGTTCCTTGTTCCCAATTCTTGGCTCTCCTTTGTTAGGAGAGCTGCCGCCGAAGGCGGCTGAGAGGTAGTTACACTCGGTTCCCGACCTCTCCGTCAGGCTCACGCCTGCCACCTCTCATTTCAAAGGAGAGGCAAGGGAACCAATATGCTCTTTTCAAAATCATCCTACGGCTTGATGCCCCGTTCTTAAATTTTTGCCATTGGATCTCCGTTTTTATCCTCTGTCCTTGGTTTCAGTTCTTGCCCCCGTTCTTGGCTCTCCTATGTTAGGAGAGCTGCCGCCGAAGGCGGCTGAGAGGTAAGAAAAATACCCAAAATCGATTTTACTGCTATAATAAGCAATGCATGATCCCGTTACGCCGCTAGAGTCAGGAGTGTTTGCCATGACGAACCCGACCGCCATTGAAACCATCCGCGCGCGTGAAATCCTCGATTCGCGCGGTTTCCCGACGGTGGAAACCGACGTCACCCTCGCCTGCGGCGCCAAAGGGACTGCCGCCGTACCCTCGGGCGCATCGACCGGTGCTTTCGAAGCGCTCGAACTGCGCGACGGCGACGCCGCCAGGTATATGGGCAAAGGCGTCCTTAAGGCGGTGGGCAATGTCAACGGCCCGATCGCCGCCCTGCTGAAAGGCAGGGACGCCGCTTTGCAAAGCGATATCGACCGCGCCATGCTTGAACTCGACGCGACGCAAAACAAATCGAACCTCGGCGCCAACGCGATCCTTTCCGTCTCGCTTGCCTGCGCAAAGGCGGCGGCCTCCGCGGGCGGGCTTTCGCTTTACCGTTATATCGGGGGTTTCCGGGCCTGCGTTCTGCCCGTGCCGATGATGAACATCCTCAACGGGGGCGCGCACGCGGCCAACAATATCGATATTCAGGAGTTCCTCATCATGCCGGTCGGCGCCGAATCCTTTTCTCAGGCGCTGCGCATGGGGGCGGAAGTTTTTCATCACCTCAAAAAGATTCTCTCAGCCCGCAAGCTGGGCACCGCCGTCGGCGACGAGGGCGGCTTCGCCCCCGATTTTGCGCAAGACGAGGATGCCATCCGCGCCATTGTCGAAGCCATTGAAAACGCAGGGTACGAGCCCGGCAAACAGGTTGCCATCGCCATCGACGCCGCCCCGAGCGAATGGATGCAGCCCGACGGCAGCTACCTGCTGCCGAAAAAGGGCATCCGCATGAGCGCGGCGGAGCTCGTCGGCTATTGGGAGCGTCTGGTTTCCGACTACCCGATTATTTCGCTCGAGGACGGCCTCGCCGAGGAGGATTGGGCGGGCTGGCAGGCGCTCAACGCCGCGCTGGGCAATCGGCTGCAGCTCGTCGGCGACGATCTGTACGTGACGAACACCCGAAGGCTTGAAAAAGGTATCCGCTTGGGCGCTTCCAATTCGATTCTCATCAAACTCAACCAGATCGGTACCCTGACCGAAACGCTCGACGCCGTCTCCATGGCGCGGAAAGCCGGATTTTCCACCGTCATTTCGCACCGCTCCGGCGAAACGGAGGATACGACCATCGCCGACCTCGCGGTCGCCGTCAATGCAGGACAGATCAAGACCGGCGCGCCTTCCCGCGGCGAGCGCGTCTGTAAATACAACCGCCTGCTTCGCATTGAAGAGGAACTCGGCGCCGCGGCGCAATACCGGGGGCCGGATGCCTTGAGCGCCGGGCGCTGACATAACGCGCCGTTCAACCATAGGCCGCCGGGGAGGCAATATGAAAGAAATCACCTATTTTTATCTGCGCGGCTGCCCTTTCTGCAAGAGGGCCGACGATTTTATCAGCGAACTGATAAACGAAAATCCGGCTTTCGCCGCGGTGCAAATCAACAGAATCGAAGAACGCGAAAACGCGGCCCTGGCGCGCACCTACAATTACTACTATGTGCCCTGTATTTGGCTGGGCGGGCAAAAACTGCACGAAGGCGTCCCGACCAAAGAGAAAATACGCGCCTGCCTGGAAGCAGCGCTTGAAGCGCCGTGAACCGGCGGGGGCCCGCGGCCTGCCGCCTTGTCCCGGCGCCAATTTACCGCTACAATAGATTCGCCGGCAACGTCATACACAACGGGGGAGAAGAATGGCCGCAGCGTCAAGGCGCGGATTTTTTCCCGGGGACGAAAAGGATTTCGCGGCAGCGCAGCTGGATAAGCTCAAAACCGCCGCCGCGGATTTTCTGTATCTCAGCGACCGCGGCTACTCGCCGCAGGGCGCTGCGTCCCTTGTAGGCGACCGCTATCAGCTGACGGCGCGCCAGCGTACCGCCGTGGTGCGCACCGTATCGCCGCAGGATGCCCTGGCCTCGCGGCTGGCCAAACAGCTCTGCGGCGTCTCCGGCCTGCCCGGCGGCGAGGTGCACGTCGACGGTTTCAACGCCGTCATCGCGCTGGAGGTCGCGCTTTCGGGCTCACCGGTGTTCTTTTGTATGGACGGCACCGTGCGCGACCTTGCGGGGCTGCGCGGAACGTACCGTATCATCGATAAAACGTACGAGGCCGTGCGCCTGCTTGTCGGCGGCCTGTGGGAACTGGGAGCCGCGAAGGCCGCCGTTTACCTCGACGCGCCGGTTTCCAACTCCGGCCGTCTGAAAACGCTGATCAACGAAACGGCGCGTACGCTCGGTTTCCCCGCCGAGGCGCAGACCGTCGGCGGCGTCGACCGTCTGCTCGGCGCGCTGCCTGGGGTCGTCACGGCTGACAGCGCTGTTTTAGACCGCTGTATCAGCTGGCTGAACATGGGGACGGGGCTTGTGAAGGCGATACCCGGGGTCTGGCTGCTGGATATCCGTCCGGACCGGTAGAAAAGCCGTTGCGCAGAGGTGTGAGATGATAACTGTCAACCGGATAAAAAAGGCCGCCGCTTTGCTGCTGGCTTTCGTCAGCGTGCTGACGATGCTCGGCCCGATGTCCCTGCGGCCGCTTGACAAACGGAACCTGCGCCTGAGCGTGGACATTCTGGCGGATACGCACGTCGGACCCGCTTTCGGCGGCGGCAGCGTGCTGCCGCTGATACCGGCGTTGTCGGATATGAAACGCGCGCAGACGCAGGCCGACGTGCTGATTATCGCCGGCGACATGACCGAAAACGCGGCCGCCGGCGAATACCGCCGCCTCTCCGCCGCGCTCGGGCGGTTTTGCGGCGCGCGGCATATTCTGCCCGCCATGGGCAACCATGACGCACGCGGCGTGATGTTAAAAGACGGGGTATTTCTGTTCCCTTATGAAGCGACCCGGCAGCAATACCTTAATTTTCTCCGTCAAACAGCCGGTATCGAAACGGATACCGTCTATTTCAGCCGGGTCATCGGGGGCTTCACGTTTATCATTCTCAACACCGAGGCCTCTGAACGCCGCGGCACAAGCCTTTCCGAACGGCAGCTCCGCTGGCTCGACGGCGAGCTGGCCGGGGCGGCGGAAAAAGGCAAACCGGTCTTTGTGGTCAACCACCAGCCGCCGGCCGACGTCGGCGAAGAGGAGCAGGCGCTGCTCGGCATCCTGATGAAATACGACGCTAAGCTGGATATTTTTTATATCTTCGGCCACCGCCATACGGGCTTTAACGCAGATACCGTGACCCGGTCGGGTACGGTTTATTTTGTGGAAGTACCGTCCTTCGGCAAAGCGCCGGACGGAACCTACGATAGAATCGGCACCGGCATCCATGTCGAAATTTATGACGGCGAAATCGTGTTTCGCGCGCGCGACTACCTGCGCGGCGTATGGCTCGTCGAGTTTGACCGGACCGTCGATCTAATCGGCGGCTGAACGCGCACGCACCGCCTGCCCGCCGACGCGGGGAAAGGGGAGAAGGGTATGGAGCGAAAATATATCTACTGCCAGAATTGCGGTAAGAAAAACGACGTCGGCAACGAAAACTGCAAAAAATGTGGTTACCGGCTCAGCCGCATTTCCCAGCCGCCCCAGCTGGTTCAAACCCGGCTGAGAACCGGCGGCAAATCCGGGCAGAAAACGCTTTTCATTGTGCTCGGCTGCACCGGCGGCGCGCTGCTGCTGGCCGCGCTGGTTTTCGCGATCGTCAAAACGGATATGCTCGGCCGGCTGTTCGACCGGCGCGCGGAGACGACAGTCCCCGTTACATCCATATCCGCAACCGATGCGACCCTTCCCGACGGGCCGACGACCGCAGCTTCCACGACGGCGCCGGTAACGGCCGCTCCCAACACTTCGGAGTACAACTATGTCGTCAACACGCAAAGCTCGGCGCTCAATATCCGTTCGGGGCCGGGTCTGACGTTCGCGGACATCGGCAACATCCCGAAAGGCGTCAAGCTTACGGTACCGGCCGTCTTCGACGGCTGGGGCTACGTCGTTTATCAAGGCAAGGCGGGCTTCGTCAGCATACAGTATCTCAAGCGCCTCGGCGCCCCGCCATCCCAACCTTTGGGCATGCCCGGGGTGAAGCAGTCTTTCGCGCTTAAGCAGCTGTATACCTTCGGCGACGGCGTATCCGTCGGTTTCGACGTCAAACTGCCGCAGCTGAACTCCGCCAAGCCAGGCGCAAGCCAGTTCAATCTGTTGTTGGCAAAATACCGGACGGATGCCGAAACAAAGCGCGCCCAGGCGGGCGACCTGAAAAATTATGATGAATATTATTTCCGGCGATATGCCTCGACGGCTTCCGGAAGCGTCCTTTTCGTGCTGGTGTATTCGTTCGACGGCTACGCGTACAGCGAGGCGGAGAGTATCATCGACGTCTTCGCTTATGATTTTGCCGCCGACAAACAGCTGTCCGACGCGGAGATTGCCGCGCGTTTCGGCAAAACGCAGCCGCAAATTCTGGCGGCGGCCAAAAAGAGCTTGAAAGGCGCCGGCGCGGGCGCCGCCGCACGGAGCATCAAAGCGTTTTCCGCTTTAGAGCTTTTTGTTTCCGACGAAGGGCGGCTCTTTGCCGACTGCGACTACGAAGAAGAAATTTCGGGCTATAGCGCGTTTATCATCACGCCCGTTTCCTGAAACGGCGCGGCAGACGCCGGGAAAGGGGAGTATTCCATGCTCGAAATACCGGAGGCCCAAACCCTCGCGCGGCAGCTCGACGAGACCCTCGCCGGCAAAATCGCCGTATCCGTTGCGGCCGGCGCCGCGACGCACAAGTTCGCATTTTATTACGGGGACCCGGCGGGATATGATGCCCTGCTCGCCGGCAAAACCTTCCGGGGCGCCCGCGCTCTCGCCGGGCAGGTTGAAATAGACTTCGGGGATGCCGCCGTTCTTTTCGCCGACGGAGTCAATGCGCGTTTCTTTGCGGCTGGTTCGTCTATGCCGGCAAAACACCAGCTTTTTATCGGCTTTGACGACGGCAGCGCGATTGTTTGCACCGTGCAGATGTACGGCGGGCTTTGGGCATATCCGTCCGGCGCAAACGACAACCCTTATTATCTTGCGGCCAGAAACAAGCCTTCGCCGCTCGGGAGTGCATTCGATGCGGCATACTTCTCCGGCTTGCTCGCCGCCGCCAAACCGAACCTGAGCCTGAAAGCGTTTTTGGCTGCCGAACAGCGTATTCCCGGCCTGGGCAACGGCGTGCTGCAGGACATCCTCTTCAATGCCCGCCTGCACCCGAAGACAAAACTCTCCGCGCTGACCGGGGCGGACAGAAACCGGCTGTTCGAAAGCATCAAAACAACGCTGGCTCAAATGGCTGCGCTCGGCGGCCGGGATACTGAAAAAGACCTTTTCGGCCGCAGCGGCGGCTACCAAACCCGCATGTCAGGCAACACCTTGGCAAGCGGCTGTCCCGGCTGCGGCGGCTGCGTTGTCAAAGAGGCGTATATGGGCGGCAATATTTATTATTGCCCCGCCTGCCAGCCGCAGGCATAACACGCGGCAGTACCGCAAGGAGGCTTCGCGATGATCTTCTGGTTTTCGGGTACCGGCAATTCGCTTTACGCCGCAAAAAAAATAGCCGAAGCGCAGGGCGAAAGCCTTATTTCCGTCGCGGCCGAGTTCGACCAGGCGGACAACCGCTTCACCTACCGTTTTAAGGACGGGGAACTGCTCGGCTTTGTCTGGCCGGTCTACGCCTGGGCGCCTCCGGCCCTCGTCAGGCGCTTCATCAGGCAAATGAAAATCGAAGGCAGCCCCTTCGCGTTTTCCGTCAGCACCTGCGGGTCCGACGAAGGCCGCGCGACGACCATCGTCGAAAAAGCGCTTGAGGCGAAAGGCTTGAAACTCGGCTGCGCGCTCTCGCTGCAAATGCCGAGCAACTATATCATCGGCGGCGACGTCTGCGCGGCGGAACAAGAACAGCGCCTGCTGGCTGCCGCGGAGGAAAAACTCGACGCTTTCAACAAACAGCTGGCCGAAAGGCGCGCCGGCGTATTCGATTTGCTTCCCGGCAAGATGCCCGCGCTGCTGACGGGGCTGGTCAACCCGCTGTTCGACGCTTTTGCCAGAAGCACGGGCCGTTTCTATGCGACCGACGCCTGCAACACCTGCGGCCTGTGCGAAAGGGTCTGCCCCGTGCATACCGTCAAAGTCAGCGGCAAGCCTTCCTGGGGTAAAGAATGCGCCCAGTGCCTCGCGTGCATCAACCGCTGCCCGCGGCGCGCCATCGAATACGGCAGGGCGACCGTGAAAAGAGGCCGCTATGTCCATCCCTGCCTAAGGCCGCCGGGGCAGCAGGAGTGAAAAGCAGCGAAACCGCGCTGCAGCACGGCTTTACCGCGCGACAGTATTTTTTGCACTTTCCGCCGCCGGCAACTGCATTTCACTTTCCTATACCCTTGCGCCGACAACAAAAAGTTTTGCCGCAGATAAACATATTTTTAATAATATGAACGATATTTTGGATACAATCACAATAAAACGAACAAAATTATAAGAAAATTTATCTTTATTTCCAACAAATAATTGAAAACAATCGCGCTTGTTATATGATAATCTGAAATCAGAGGGGTATAAACTTTCATTCATCATTCCGAACCGACAACCGCAAGGAGAGGAACGCGTTTCATGAACCCTTTTACTGTCAACCGCATCCTGAAAGAGAACAAAGAAAAGATGTGCATCGACACCCTTTCGAAAAAATGCGGCGCCCAGATGAGCCATGATTTCTTTATTCTCTCGGACGACGACGATATGTTCGACTGCCAGGAGTGCCGGCTCAGGCGCCATTATATCAAACGCCTTTCCGCGGCCGGCTGGTTCAAGCTTTGGCTTATCCCGCCCAAATAAGGTTTCGCTGCAAAAGCCCGCCGTTTCGAAAAACGGCGGGCTTTTTTGCGGGCTTAAACCGCGGCTCAGCCGCCCTGCGGGGCAGCAGTGCCGGGCTCAATATTGGTTTGGCTGATGATATAAACCGGCCGGTGCTTGACTTCGAGGTATATCCTCGCCAGATATTCGCCGATGATGCCCAGCGAAAACAGGATCAGCCCCCCGATGATGAATATCGCCGTGATGATGGAGGGATAGCCCGGTTCGTCGGGCCCGTAAATCAGCGTGCGTATGACGATGTAAAGCGCGTAGGCGATACCTATGCCGCTGAAAGCCATCCCGGTCAGCAAAGCGATTTTCAGAGGAACGGCGGAAAACGCGATGATGCCGTCGAGGGCGTATTTCATCAGTTTGAAAAAGCTCCATTTTGTCTTGCCGGCGGCGCGTTCGCGGTTGGCATGTTCAAACCATTTGGTTTTAAAACCCACCCAGCTGAAAATACCTTTGGAGAAACGGCTGTATTCCGGCAGCGAAATAATCGCGTCGACCACTTTGCGCCGCATCAGCCGGAAGTCCTGTGCGCCCTGTTCGATTTTGACGTCGACCATTTTATCGCTGATTTTATAGAAGAGCCTTGAAAAGGCGCTGACGGTACTTTTTTCGCCTTTCCGGTCGACCCGCCGCGCCGCCGCGACATCGTAACCTTCTTCCAGCGCCGCGAGCATATCTGCAATCAGATCCGGCGAATGCTGCAAATCGGCGTCGATGATGCCGACATAGTCGCCGGAAGAATATTTCATGCCGGCGAGCATGGCCGCCTCCTTGCCGAAATTGCGCGAGAAGGAGATGTATTTGACCCGCGCAGGGTCGCGCTGCGCAAGTTTCAGGATGACGTCCAGCGTGGCGTCGCGGCTGCCGTCGTCGACAAATATGAAGCGGAAAGCGTACTGCTTGCAGGCGTCGGCTGTCTTTGACGCCTCCGCATAAAACAGTTCGAGCACTTCCGCCTCGTTATAGCAGGGTACGATCAGATCGACATTTTTCATTTCAGTCAACTCCCACGGCTGAAATACTCGATTGCCGCTTGAACCTGCTCGTCTTCTCCGACGGGAGTCAGCGCCGGGTCCTGTGATGACGCCGCCACGGTATCCGGCCTCAGCCCGGTTGAGTCGAAAGAACCGCCAGAATAAGTGATAATCAAGCCGACCGAAAGCCTGACGGCGCCGCCGTCGCGGAGTTCGAACGTCTGCTGCAGTTTACCCGAGCCCGCCGTATCGACGCCGATCAGATACGCCTTGCCGAAATCCCTCAAATCGGCGGCGAACAGTTCCGCGCCTCCGGCGGTATTTCCGTTGACGAGCAGGGCTATCGGCAGGGCGGTCTCGTCGGAATCTGTCACAAAGGTGGCGATATCCTTCCCGCCGGCGTCGACCGCCTTCGCGGCGGGTATGCCGCCGGTCGCGGCCGGCACAAAAACGTCCAGGGCGGCGATGGCGCTGTCGATGCTGCCGGATTCCGCCGAGCGCACGTCGATGACCAGGGTTGCGGCGCCTTGTTTTTCAAGGTCCTCGACCGCTTCTTTGAGCTGTTTTGCCGTATTTTCGTAAAAAGCGAGGATTTTGATGTAGCCGGTCGCGCCGTCCAGCATCTGATAGGTCACCGTGCCGGCGGAATAACCGCGCGTGACCTGCACCGTGTTGCGCTTGTCCCCCCGGGTGTAGGTGACGTCCACGCTGGTTAATTTTCGCCCTTCCAATTCCCCGAACAACTGCCCGGCGTTTTTTTCGTTGACTTTTTTTCCGTCGATGGCCGTAATCAGGTCTCCCTGCGCCAAGCCGGCGTTCAGGGCGGGGGAACCGGGCAGCACGCCCGTGACGCGCAGAGCCTGCGCGGCGCTGTCATAGGCGGCCGTAATGCCGATACCCGGGAGTTTGCCTGCCAGCCGCAACTGATACTGCGCGTATTCCTCGGCGGTCATATAGACGCTGCCGTTGTCGTCGAGCCCCTCCACATAACCCGAAGCGATATGCTCGTTGAGCGTTGTCTCGTCGATTTTTCCGTAATAATGTTCGCGGATAAGCTGTCCGATTTCGTCGACGGTTTCGTTGATGACCTTTCGTTCGGAAAGACCCGCGATCATATCGTTAAACATGTTTTTGGCAAAGGACATCGTCAGCGCGAAAGTTGCCGCCGCCGTCACGATTGCGAAGAACAGCGCCAGCCCCACGGAGATTTTTTTATTCATAAGCAGCTCCCGTTCGTTTTATCAGGGCATGGAAACATAGTTGAGAGGATTGACGAACTGCCCCGACGCGTTGTCGTAGACGCCGAAATGCAGGTGCGGTCCCGTGGAGTCGCCCGTGGAACCGATTTCGGCGATTTTCTGCCCTTTTTCGACATGGTCGCCGGCGGAAACCGTCAGCACACTCGCGTGGGCATACAGCGTCACGAGCCCGTTGCCGTGGTCGATGGTGACGTAGTTGCCGTAACTGCTGTGATAGCCGGCAATCATGACGGTGCCTCCATCCGCCGCGACGATTTTTTTGCCGTTGCTGCCGCCGCTGACGCAGATGTCGATGCCTTTGTGCAAACGGTAATTTCCGGTATTGTAGAGGTCGCGGTAACCGAAATAGGACGAGATATAACAGTTATTGTAAGGCACCGGCCATGCCATGCCGTCGCCCGTTTGCGGCGCGGTGCCGCCGTCCTCGTTTGTCGAGGGCACGGTCGTGGTCGCGTGGGCGCGGATATAGGCCTCGATGGCGCTGTCCGCCTTTTCCCGCTGGCTTTCATAAAAAGCGATCTGCCGGCGGTATTCTTCTGAGTTGGTATCCAGTGTGGCGAGGATTTTATTGACTTCGTTGCGCTTGGCCTCGATTTCGTTCTGCTTTTTATGTACCGCGTCGGCGCTGGTCTGCAATTCGCTCTGTTTGACGATGACGGAGGTTCTCTCCTGCTCCACTTTTTCCTTTTTTGCGACCAGTTCCGCCTTGTCGGCGGCAAGCGCCCTGGTCAGCTCGGACAGCTCCTTTTGTTCTTTCTCCAGTTGGCGGATGAGCCTGTCGTCGTTTTCCGCGACGCGCTGCAGCAGTTCGCTCCTGGTTAAAAAGGATGAAAGGTCGTTGGAACTCAGCAGCACCTCGAGCTCGGTGGAATTGCCCGCGATGTACGTGGCGCGCAGCCGCTCGAGAAGCAGCTGCTTGGTCGCCTCGATCTGCCGCTCTTTCTCGGCGATCTGGTCGAGGGCCTGCTGAATCCTGTCGTTGAGGACGTTAATCTCGCTTTCGAGTTTTTCAATCTGTTTGTTGAGTTCGAGCAGCTGGCCGTTTAGGATCCTTATTTTCGCGTTCAAAGAATCGAGCTGCGCGTCCATGTTGCTGATTTGGCTGTTGAGCGCGCCAAGCCTGGACTTCTGTTCGCCGATTTGCGCGTTAAGCGAGTCGTAATCGTCCTGTTTCTGGCTCAGGGCGGCGTTGATGGAATCGAGCTCGCTCTGCATCTGGTCGAGCGTTTTTTCGGCTTGCGCGCGGAACACCGCCGAGGCGGAAAGGATCAGAGCCGCGCAGACGGCCAGCGACACCGCTTTGACGAAGGCAGACACATTATTCTTCATCAATTCCCGCACACTCCTGTTCTTTAAGGTATTTGCCCATCGAAAACAGGCTTCCGACCGCGCCGGCGAGGAAACCGATAATCAGGAAACCCGCCAGCAGAATATGCCAGTAGTCCGAAAACGGCAGGGCGCCGCTCCTGCCGAGGGTGGAAAGCAGTCCTTTCAACGAGCGGGACACCGCCTCGTAGACACCCCAAACGGCCAGCTCGGCCAGCAGGCCGGCCAAAACGCCCAGAATCATGCCTTCGAGCATAAACGGCCATCGGATAAACCAGCTCGTCGCCCCGACGCTCTTCATAATGCGGATTTCAAGGCGGCGGCTGAACATCGTGACGCGGATGGTGTTGGAGATGATGAACAGCGATACGATCAGCAGCAGCGCGATGACGCCGATACTGATGTAGGTGGCCGCGCTTTTCAGCGAAGCGAGTTTCGAGGCGAGGTCGCTGTTTTCACGCACGCGCAGCACGTTGTCGAGCTGTTCGATGTTCTTGACGGTCGTCTGGAAGTTGTTCATATCCGCGACGGTTACCTTATAGGCGTCCGGCAGGGGATTGTCAATGCCCTCGAAAAGTTCCGCCGCGCTGCCCAGCTGGTCAATCTGCTGCTGGAAAGCTTCCTCTTTCGGCACGAACACGCAGCTTTCGACGTTGAGCAGGGCTCTGATTTCGACGCCCAGCTGCTCGGTCTGCTTGGTGGTCGAAGTGTCTTTGACAAAAACCATGATGACGTTTTGCGCTTCGATGCTGCCGATCATCGCATTGAGGTTGGCAAAAACCAGAAAAGCGGAACCGATCATGACCAGGCAGCTGAACAGCACCGATATCGAGGCCAGGCTCATCAGCCGGTTGTGCAGGACGTTGCGCAGGCCCTCGCGGGTCAGATAGCCGAGGCTGTTGCCCATCAGCGCCCACCGTCCTTTCCGGAGCCCGCGAGAAGGTCGGCCACGGGAATGTCCGTAATCTCCGTACCTTGCCGCCTTGGCAGATAGGGTTTCGGATGCGGGCCGGGCGTTTCTTCAACCGCCGGCGGTTTCGCCGGCTCGCTTGGTGCTAAACGGGCGGGGATACCGTCGGAAACGACGCTGCCGTTTTCGAGGATAATGACGCGTTTGTCGTAGCAGCGTACCAGTGAATGTTCATGGGTGACCATGACCACCGTGGCGCCGCCCTCGTTGAGCCGCATAAACAGGTCGACGATTTCTTTGGACATCTGCGGGTCGACGTTGCCGGTGGGCTCGTCGGCGATAATCAGATTGGCGTTGTTGGCCAAAGCCCGCGCCAGCGAGACGCGCTGCTGTTCGCCGCCCGACAGCTCGTTGGGCATGCACCGCGCCTTGGAAGACAGGCCGACCAGGCTGATGACATAGGTCACGCGTTTGCGGATGTCCTTTTCCTTTGCGCCGATGACTCTCATGGCAAAAGCCACGTTGTCGTACACGTTCATCGACGGAATCAGGCGGAAATCCTGAAAGACAACACCCATCGTGCGCCTGAAATACGGGATTTCGCGCTTCGAAAGGGTGTTGAGATTGTATTTATTGATTTTGATGATTCCGCTGCTGGAGACCTCTTCGCGGATAATCAGTTTTAAAAAGGTGCTTTTCCCGGCGCCGGAGGCGCCTACCACGAAAACAAACTCGCCGGGGTCGATTTTCAGGCTGACGTCTCTCAGCGCGACGGTGCCGTTCGGGTATTTCTTGGTGACGTTGATGAATTCAATCATGCGGGGGATTCCTCGATTTCGGTTTAATTAAAGCGTACGGTTCCAGTATAAACCGAAATTCTTATAAAATGCTTGCCCGTTTCTTAAGGTTTTATTAAGTTTTTTGATACATTTGTAATATATGAATGAAAACTGTTAGTAGCGGACAGGTTTCGCGTCGAGGTATTTCTTGACCATCAGCGCCACTTTGAATACGATGGCGTCGTCGAACTCGCGCAGGTCGAGGCCGGTCAGCTTTTTGATTTTTTCCAGGCGGTAGACCAGAGTGTTGCGGTGCACGAAAAGTTTGCGGGACGTTTCCGACACGTTGAGGTTGTTTTCGAAGAATTTTTGGATGGTGAACAGCGTTTCCTGGTCGAGGCTTTCGATGGAGCCGCGCTTGAACACCTCGCGCAGAAACATATCGCACAGCGTCATCGGCAGCTGGTAAATCAGGCGGGCGATACCGAGCTTGTTGTAGCTGATGATCGTTTTTTCCCGGTCGAAAACCTTGCCGACCTCCAGGGCCACCTGCGCTTCTTTGAAGGAATAGGCGAGATCCTTGGTTTCCGACACGATCTTGCCGATGCCGACGATGGCGTGGGTGTACAGTTCGGTGTTCAGCGCGTCGCAGATCGAGCGCGCGAGTTTTTCGAGGTCGGTCGAATCGATGTTCGGCCGGACCTCCTTGACCAGCACGATATCCGTCTCGTTGATGCTGATAACATAATCTTTCTTTTTATCGGGGAAGAGGTTCTGCACCACGTCGGGCGCCGAAACGTCATTGCGGTCGGTGATGCGGATAAGGAGCACCACGCGCGATACGTCGTTGTTGAAACGCAGCTCGCGCGACTTGAGGTAAATGTCGCCGGGCAGGATGTTGTCGA